>Ga0194132_10000390_pt1 | contig 89860 bp, 86 predicted proteins | sample TA2KigOf80mmetaG_FD_148612 | JGI IMG/M metagenome (GOLD analysis project Ga0194132, IMG submission 148612) | Freshwater microbial communities from Lake Tanganyika, Tanzania - TA2015054 Kigoma Offshore 80m | ecosystem: Environmental > Aquatic > Freshwater > Lake | place: Tanzania: Lake... | reverse complement strand
GTGCAGGGAGATCTGAATTTTTGTTGGCTGAGCAAAGTGATCCAGAGTGGGTACAAGCTCAGAAAGAAGGAAAACAAAGTTTCTTTAACGGAATGTATCAAGTCCGTTTGGAAGATATAACTCCTGGACAGGGAGCAACGATTGGTTTGTATTCAGGGACACGTAAATTAGGAGAAACACAAGTGGTGCAAGGAAAGGTATCTTCAGATATCTATTTGCCGGGAAGCTTTTGTAGAGCAGGAATACGTGCTGAATTATTGGGCTATGAACTTGGAAAAGAGCGTGCAACGCTTCGTATTGCTGGAACTCAAGGAACGGAAACGGTTGATGTGTATCAAGGAAGTACTTTCCTGCAAGGAGCCTGTCGTGTGCAACGATTACATATTGATAATCGTACTGGACGAACGGGATACATAGAAGTGAAATGTGCTCAGCTTCCTGTATTTAAGTTACAACTCTTAAACTCTGCAGGAGCATTTGAATTATTTGCTGATCCAACTGATGCAAATAAACTCTTGATTCCTGATGAAGAGGGAGCTCTTAATTTTGGGGACCGCACTCCTGCTTATCAATCAGGGAAATTTAAAATTGGAGATACTGGAAATCTTTTACGTTTTAATGATACTTTGAAGGAGTGGAAAGAAGTGAGCACTGGCGGTTCTTCTGAGCAAGCACGCTGGTATGCGACAGTACGTACGACGTTGCGCGAATATATCCAAGCATTAGGAAAGAAATCTTCATCTGGTTCCTCTCATATTTTACGTGAACGAAATTATTCAGCAGACATTGAAGCTAATTTTTCCGCTACGATTGCAGCTTATCGTTTGTTAGTCCAGGAATTTCCTGCTGAAAAAGGAGATATTATTCCTGAACCCTATGGAGAGCAAGCATTACAACGCGCAGTGGAACTTGCTCGTGCCTATGGTAAACAAGCAACACAAGCAGTATTACTTCAGGAACTCATCACTACCTATCCTGATGCTGATAATCGCTCACGCTATCAACAACAACTTACTCAATTGCAGGAAATTGATGGCTCAGAATCGAATGCTGTTCTCTCTTTACGTGGTGGATCTTACACACTCTCTTTGATGCGTTTGACTTATCCAACACGGAAGCCAAAAGTGCACTTACAGATTGCGAATCAACCTGTTACTTTGGAAGTTGGAACCGACGGAAAAGCAGTATATGATGGGTTTGGACAAATGGTTGGATCAGGACGCGAAAAAACAGCAAATGCTTTTATCCGCGTAACATCGCTTGATGCAGAAACGGTAACGTTTTCAACGAATTGTGCGTATGATATACGTCGTACTACCGGGTCTTCTCTTGTTCAGACAAGCAGTGGAGTAATACGTTCTGTTCCTTTAAGAGAACAAGATGATGGGACTTTTTGTGGCGTTCCTGTTCGTGTTGCTTCTATTGAAGCAGAGAAAGTTGCTCGTATTCGTCTTTCCACTACTGCTGAACGTACGGAAGGAGTGACGAATGTATCTGTACAAATTGGAATTGAAAAGCGAGCAATTCAACTCTCTCCTGCAAAGACGGCTGAACGTATTGCCAATTTGAATAAAAGCATTCAACGATGGGAACAGTTGAATAAGAATCTTGAGAAAGTGGTGACTACCATGAAAGCTGCCTGCTTTGCTACTGCAGGAGTGTTGACGGTGAAGAATTTCTTTACTAGTTTGTCTGGAAAGGGATTTGCACGAAAACAAGCGATGGAAGGAGTGCATGGATGGACAGAGAAATGTAAAAAAGAAATTGCATCAAGTGCAGAAGTGCGTACGTTTGATCAATGTTATTTGAAGTATGCTTCGGAAATTGAAAAGGATGTTGATGCACGTGCTGAAATAGTGAAGCAAGTGAATGCGAAAGTAATGGATATTCAAAAGAACTCATTGAATCCATCTACTGGATTGTTTGGTGATTCAATTGATACTGAAAAAGCACGCAAAGCTTATCTTAACTTCTTGCAGGAGGATAGTACTTTTCGTCCTCAGGTACAAAATATGTCTCTTGAGCATGCGAGTTATACACAACTTCGCGAAGTACATATGAATTTATTATTACAACAGCGAACTGATGGTACTTTACTTCAATCTGATGCAGAAGCAAAGATTGAAGCTATGCAGAAAGACCTTACCAATCAGAAAGAACTTGATAATAACTTGCGTAAAGAGCGAGAAAAAGACATAAAAGGAGATATTCCGAGTACGGTTGTTTCAGCTCAATCACAACTTCCTCGCCAGGCCCCGATTATATCAGAGAAAGCTGCTGCTGCGACTAAACAACCGTATTACGGTAAAAATAGTAGCGAGCCGACTTATAAGTATTATACGAAAGTCACTACGACTGCTTCCGAAGATAAATCTGGAAGAACGTATGCTTCTGAAACGTATGGATTAGGATTGGTAAAAGAAGGGAACCTCTACGTGGTGAAAGATGTATTTACTGCCAATGGTACGCCTCTTGACCCAGGAGAAAAAGAACGAGTCATCTCCCAGTATAACCTTGCTTCCTTTACAGACAGCGCTTCTGAAATCTGGGAAGGCTATTCATGGAAGAACCCCGAAGTACAGTATTATGAAACTGACCCATATAAAGGGTTGCCTGCATTAGTGCCTGTTGATCCTGATCATGGATGGTATGCGGCGACGAAACAAACGTTGCCTGCCTTTGGGGGGCTTGCGGGATGGGAAAGCTCGGGACGAGTGGCGAGCTTCTATCTCTGTAATGTGGGTAAGAATAGTCTTCCTGATGTGTTTAATGGGTATAGTGATGATATGTGTGTACTCATTAATCTTGCTTCTGGTCAACCTGTGGAAAAAGTACCGGGAGTATCTGAAGCACGCGCTGTTCAATTAGTGAAAGATGCTCGTCAAGCATTAGAAGATGCTGCTCTTCAACACGGCAACAAAAGGGTTACCTTGAAATCGGGAACGTATGATGCAGGTAAACCAGCAGTTTCGGTGCCTGCTGTGCAGTGTCAATTATTTATGAGTGCTCAGGAATGCAATCTCCTGTTTAATGTGTGTGATCCAGTCATTTGTCCTGCAAGTCGCTGTGACTTCGGAGGGAAATATCCTGTACAAGACGTGATTCAGTCAGGTATTGTAGGAAGCACGTTGTTATGTCTTCCGAATTTCCCTGATGTGAAGATTCCTCTCTGCTTGAGCGGTATTCATGCAGGTATTGATGCTTACACTTCCATATTGCAAGCACATCGAGCTTGCTTACAAGAAAGTTTGACTTCTGGACGTATGGTTGGTATCTGTGACCAAATTTATTCTATTTATAGCTGTGAATTTTTCTGGAGACAACTCAGTCCACTTACCAATCTTCTCGTGCCGAAACTCTTTGAACAAGCACAAGGCCAAGGTACTCGAGGAGGGGGAGAATACTTAACCGTGCAGAATGCCTGGCAGAACGCCAAACAAAGTACTGATTACTTTACGCAGGTATATGGAGTGAATGCATTCAAAGCATTCCAAGCTCGTAATGCAGAAGAAGTGGGAAGTCAAGTGTGTAAAGGATTTATTTCTGCACAATTCCCTACTAACTTCAAGAGTTTGATTCAAGCAGATAGCCCTGTTCAATTCACTGCTTCGTTTAGTACGACTCGCTTTAGTGATGCGACCGTACCCGCCACTTCCCAGTATAAAGTCTTTTATCATATTTATGCGGGTAAGGACCAGGGAGTTAGTTACCGTGTGTATTTGAAAAATCCTCCTGCAACGAGTTATTACGCTTCTCAACCTACCTTACACGTTGATTCGGGCTTTATTGGGAAAGGACAATTTAGAGATGAAACAAAAGACTTTACCGCGCCTGAAGGATATCAACAATTGTGTGTCATGGTTAATGGAGATGAACGGTGTGGATTTAAGCAAGTATCCACGTCATTTGCTATCAATCGATTACGTGACCAGATTGTGCAGAATGAATTACAAGATAAAGAAGTGAAAACAGAACAAGAGTGTGTTTCAGGAAGTCCGAATGGAGCAGCTTTGTTGAATCCTAATCTTGGACAAATGGCTGATGAACTCGCTGACCCTGCACTCTATCGTCGAGGAATTGTGCGTATTTGTGCGAGTAGCAATCCTGGACAGACAACTGACCCGAGCAGGTTTACGCAAGTTGGTATATGTGGAGATGCGAAACTGAAATGTTGGCTTGATCGAAAGAGCATTGCTGATGCTATTACTCCTAATAATAAAGGAGTGTTGAATGCAACGTATCAATGGTTTGCGAATAACACACTTGCAAACTTGGAAGAGGATAAAACTGTTCTGGGAGAAAAAGCGGGACGTGATGAATTATCGCGTTTGGAAGGAGTAGTGAAAGGACTTGAAACTAAGAATGCACGCTTGACTCCTGCTGAAGTTACACGTGTGGGACAGTTGTTTAATGAATTTGAACAAACGAAACGAGCATTATTCTATAATCATCATCGTGCACGCTTAGGCTGGGTAGTGGGACGAGCGCAAGAAGTGTTGTTTAAGCATGTTTTCGCTGTGAGTGCAGATGACACGCGTCAAGCAGGACAATTAGATAAAGGTATTTTAGTACGTGAGAATAAAGGTGTATGGGAAATCAAAGTTGCCCAAATTGGTGTGTGGGAACGCGCCGATAGCTATACTGAAAGTGATACTGAAAAATGGACTTTATTAAGCCCCTTCCAACAAACTATTGTTGCTTATTTACAAGAGAAAACCGCAGATAGTAAAGATGCAGACATTTTGGGTAAGCATCATTATCTTCGTGACCAACCGGGAGTTACTGTTACTGCAGACAAACTTACTGACGCTGATGGCTATTATTATGTGCCGTTTGGTGATGTTGCTTCTTCATCTGGTACTCCAGCTGATCCTCCAGCTAGAACACCTACACCTCCTTCATCTGGGGGTGGTCCTTCTGCTAATCAACCATTAGACATCCTTCTACAAGATGTAGACCCTTCAGTTACTACGTTTATCCAAACTGCTATAAATGGAAATATTCAACTTACGCGCCTCTTTTATGCAGGAAAACAAGACACTTCTCTTGCCTTTTATGTCAGTCGTTACTCTCAGTATTATCTCTATGTGAATAGCTCCGCGACTAATGGTGTTCAGCGAATAGGTACTGTAACTGATTCAGGTATTACTATACTCCCCGAGGCAGTTTCATCTCTCCGTCTCCGTTCTTCTTATGAGTCAGAACGTGATTTCCTTTATGCTCTCGATGGGGGCCGTCTTGTTTTTGAAAAACCATATATTTACATAGAGTTTGCTACAAAAACCAAACTCTATAATACAAACTATACTCTTACGAAAACATGGAGAGGAGACTTAAAAATCTATGATAATTCTACAAAGAGAAAGTATACTGATCTTTATATTAGTAGAAATATTCTTTATTTTGATGGACAAGGTTTTGGAGGCAACGCTGATATTGGTTCTTTAGATTCAGGTATCATTTCGATTGATGTTACTAAATACCAACAAGTTGCTGAAAAGAAGTACAAGAAAGTATATTATGAAACGATTCATGGGTCATTTATACGCGCCAATATTCTTATGAGGAAAGCCGAGATTTGAAGGGCGTGGTTTGTGACAGGCACTCGTTTTTTGGATGCAGGAAACTGCCTATCAAGTTCCTTGACATAGTGGGTGTTTGGGCTTGGTTCGGTTGTCTTTCGGGTGAATAAGCATATTTTGCTCCTTGCGTTTATTTTTATTATAATTCTAGCCTATATTTTTTTATTATCTGCCAACTCCTTTGTTATTGAAAATAAAGAAGGGAAATATCTTTTAGATTACCTTAGTCCGCTAGATTTTCAGGATAAAGACGAAATAAATAACTTTATTGCAACTCTGGACAATAGTTTCGGAGTTGTTGATTTTGAGGATAAGCAAGATATAGAACTTCTATATTTAGATGGAAAAAATAAGAAAATTAAGGCATTAACTGGAAATGACCCTTCTGGTAAAAAAGTTTATGCATTTTATGAATCAGAGGCAGATAAGCAGGATATCAGCAAAGATTTATACGATATCTTGTATTTTATAGAAAATGAAGATTATCAAATTATAGGTATTACTTTTAGCGTCCAAGTCGAAAATGATAATTCATTGACTGCAAAATTAATTGTTGTTCCCAGCCAGAACATATTAAAAGAAGGAAATAAATTTATTTAAATAAATTATGCGGGGAAGAGGATTCGAACCTCTGAAGGCACTAAGCCACGTGGTCCTAAGCCACGCCCGTTAGACCGCTCCGGCATCCCCGCATCTATCGGAGGAATAAGAGATTGTTATAAAAAGGTATTCTTTTTTGAAACTTTTATTTCTTACTTGCTTTTTCAGCACTTGCAATGACTTTTGCTTTTAATTTGTCTTCTAGTTTAAGGCGATCAATGAGTTCTTTGTAACGATTTCTGATAGTAACTTCGGTAATGCCTGCAACATCTGCTACTTCTCGTTGTGTTTTCTTTTCATCGTTCAAAAGAGCTGCAACATAGAGTGCGGCTGCAGCAATACCTGCAGGGCCTCTACCTGAAGTGAGTTCTGAAATGTCTGCACGCTTGAGTATTTTAAGAGCTTCATTCTGTGATTTTGGGGAGAGATGCAGGATGGATGAAAATCGTGAAATGTAATCTTTTGGTGAGGAAGGGGTGACTTTAATTTTAAGTTTTCTAACGATAAATCGATAGGTTCTTCCAATTTCTTTTCGCTCAACATCTGATGCATTTGCAATTTCATCGAGTGTACGAGGAATATTATATGAACGACAAGCGGCATAAATACATGCAGCGATAACTGATTCCATGCTTCTTCCTCGTACGAGGCCACGCTGAAGTACATAGTTGTATACGCGAGAAGCTTCATCACGAACTACGGAAGGAAGATTGAGGAAGCTTGCTACACGACGTAATTCAGACATCGCTAATCGAAGATTGCGTTCAATACTGGTGGAAACTCGTTCTTGCCATTTTTTTAATCGTAAGAATTTTCTAGTTTGTCCTGATTCAAGACGATATATATCTGAAATTTCTCCAACGTTTGTGGTGAGGCCTTTGTCAAATTTTTGCATAGACATTGGTGCTCCCCCTCTTCCTTTCTTATCGTTTTTATCAAATGATCCACCAGGGTCGTGTCCAGTGTCCACCATTTTATCTTCAACAATTAATCCACAATCATTACAAATTAATTCGCCCCGGTGGTCATCGTAGGTAAGAGAAGTGCTATTACACTCTGGACAGCGTTTTATTTGACTCATGAAGGAAAAGGTTTAAGAAGCTTATTGTGGGTTGCTTTATAAAGCTTCCTATTGATCAGCGACGAGGACTAGAGAGAGGCTAAGCTATGCTACTTATTGTACTAGGATTGCGTTTATTTGGCCTTCTTGACTTGGACGATTGGTAATGCGTGCTTTACCTGCTTCGGTTGTGATTACTGCACCTTTCATGAGACGATTTTGACGAGCATAGAATCGATTTGCAGGAGTTTCTTCTACCTTGGTAATCTTAACTTGTTTTGTTTTACCTTTAATTACTACATTTGCGATATCTGTTTTAAGAATAATTGTTTTCATAGATCCGCCACGTACTCGTAATTGCTTTGTTTTTGTTTCACCTAACAATGTATGACGTTCAGGATTATGAAGTTCATATTTCTTATTCTTGCGTTGCTTGTGATAGCGTCCGCCTGAAATCTTTCGACCATATGCCATAACTATCGTTGTATTTCAATGCTTTATAAAGATTTGTTTCAGGAATTTTCTTCTTTTTCAAGCATCTTTGTTTATCTATCTCTCTAGCCATCCATATCTTTAAATAGCAACTTTTGAAGGGGGATATATGGCTACCAAAATTGAACGACCTTTGGACCTCTTGAATGCCTCTCGAGGAAAAGAAGTGTTAGTTCAGCTCAAGGGCGACAAGCAATATGTCGGAACGCTTTGTGCGTTTGACATCCATATAAACGTTGTCTTAGACAACGCAAAGGAATTGCTTGACGGTCAAGTAAAGAAAAGTATTGGTATCACGTTTTTACGTGGTGACACTATTATCTTTATTTCACCAGCTTCTACTGCAGCTAAATAATTAAGGTTTATTTTGATTTACCCTGAATGGCGGCGTTTCTGATTGAAACGAGTAGTGAGTGCTTTCTTAGATTACAGTGTTAGACTATCAAAGTCTTTAGCAGTTTGCGTATTTTTGAATACTTTTTTAGCTTCTTTGAGCAGTAAGTCGGTGCGATGTTCATAGCGTTGTGAAATATGAGTGAGCATAAGGGCTTGAGCTTTTGCTTGTTTTGCTATGTTGGCTGCTTGTGTAGATGTAAGGTGATGATATTCTTGTGCTTTGTCTGTTTCTTCTTGTGCAAAACTTGCTTCAGTGATGAGCAACTGTGCACCCTTTGCATGTTCAGCAAGTATTGGTTTGTAACCAGTATCTAATATAACCGTTACTTTTCGTTCTGGTTCTTGATAGGTGACTTGAGAAGGTTTGATTGTTTTTCCATTTACAGTAATTGCTTTTCCTACAGCGAGTTGTCCAAGCTGAGGAATATTGGGAAGCTTAAGTTTCTTGAGTTTTGTTTTGTCGAGTCGCGTTTTTTCTTTGATGATAAATGAATAACCGAGAGCAGGGCATTCATGATAGACAGCGAAGGCCTCTATTTTCCATTCAGGTGTCTCTACGATCGTGCCTGGGGTTACTTCGTGGACTTCTATTTTAATGGGCATGCCGGTAATAAGTTGGGAAATGGTATGCATAAAATGAACACTTCCTTTTGGACCATAGAGATGGAGTGTTTTTGCATAATCAGACATTCCTAAGCTTTGTATAAGGCCCGGAAGACCAAGGATATGATCTCCATGCCAGTGGGTGATACAGAGATGTGTTATTTTATGAGGGCTGAGTTCTGCTTGTGGAAATTGTCGTTGAGTGCCTTCTCCGCAATCAATTAAGAGACCAAGATTTTTGTATGTAAGCATAAGGGCTGAATGGTTACGAGTAGGAGTAGGAATTGCATTTCCTGTGCCAAGAAAAGTAAGGGTGATTGGTTCCATTCTTTGCTCAAGTAAGGAAGGTTTTAATATGTTCGTGCTCCTCTCTAAGATATGCGTGTTGGATGGGTTATTTTTTTTATTATCCTTCTTTTAGTGGGAACTGGATTTTATGTGGGACAAGGAATTGCTTCTTATACTGGAGCAGTTATTACCGATGAGTATTCCGTGTTTGATACGGCTGATTCTAGTGCGGGAACGGGAGTACGTATTGCTGGTTTGGTTGGACGTGAAGAAGAAATACTCGTGAGTCTGGATGTGAAAGATAAGGTATTGCGTGAACATTCGCTTTCTTTGGTGGTGCTTATTTTTGTAGATGGTGTGGAAATAGGACGATCTACGAAAGAAGTGGTGGTGCCCTATAATGCTAACCTTATTACCACGATTTCTGTTCCTGTTTCGGTTCAAGGAGGAACGGAACTCTTAGTACGTATTGAAGGAACTGATTCTTATGGGGTGGTACGTATCGAAGGAATGACAAAGGTTTCTGTACAAGATACTCTCTCTCCTGTTGTATGGTGGGGATTTGGAGGATTTTTTGTGTTGTTGGTGATTATTTTCCTTATTGTTAAACATTCTCTTACCCGGGCACAAATTGCAAAGTTTGCTCAAGTACATTCTGAAGGTTTGATTCAGGTTCGATAAGGGTATTCTTACCTAGACTTTTTTTCTTTCTTTAATTATCTTGATCTATGATAAATTCGTTTCCATCAGGGTCTGCGATAACGGCATTCCATCCTCCCCAAAACTGTTGAACTGGTTGAACAATGATTGTCACTTTTAATTTTTTGCACTTTTTTATGAATGCGTGCATATCTGAAACTACAATGATCGCTGAGGAGCGTTCCCCTACTCTAAATTCTTCTTCAAATCCTTTTGCTCGTTTTGGATTTTTTGTTTCAATATAAAAGGTATTTTTGCCCAACGTCATTTCTAAAAATTCAGGAGGACGACATTCAACTGTTTTCATACCGAATACTTGTGCGTACCATTTTTTTGCTTTAAGAATGTCTTTTACTCCAATAAGATTTGCACCCAGCGTTATTTTCATTTAGAAGTATTATTTTCTTCCTTTAATTATCTTTTTAAAAAACAGTGCATTTTTATAGATCGTATAAGATATTCTTTTTTCGAAACGTTTAAAGCTCGTCTCTTTGTCCTCTTGTTAAGCTCCCGTAGCTCAGCTTGGATAGAGCAGCGGACTTCTAATCCGCAGGTCGCAGGTTCAAATCCTGTCGGGAGCGTATGTATCTTCTTTAACCATATCTTTAAAAGAACTCAGAAACACCAAACAGAGATGCGCACGTGGCACAGCGGTTACTGCGGTCGCCTGCAGAGCGACTTTTCCCCGGTTCAAATCCGGGCGTGCGCTTTCTTACTAGCAGGGATATCCTTATCTTCCGAGTAGGCTTTTTAGCGTTTCGTCGTCAAACACGTCTTTTTCTCTTCTTCGCTCCTTTCCTCGCGCTATTATTCTTTCTTTTATTGCTTTAATGTATTGTAAATCTCTCAGAGGGAACGATTGTTCGGGGCATTGACCTTGATACATTCCTCCGACGTGCCATTCTTTGGGTGCTGTAAATCCATCTTCAAGACAACGTATCATTTCTCCTTGTTCTTCGCATAAATAGACATCCATATAATCTAAAAGGTACCCATGACGAACTATTTTGTGCCGATCATCTATTCGTACAAATCGTACGTTCTTTTTTATTCTTGCTTGTTTTGGATCAATTGCTTCATAAATATCTACTTTTTCTTTTCTTGAACTGTGACCCATAAATACTCGAGTGTATAATCCATATCCTTTCGAGAGTATTCGCCCACTTACTTCTTCCATATCTTCTACCTTGACTCCGATATCAATATCTCCATGGCATCGAAGTATGTTTCCTGTTGAAGCGGGGATTGTTAGTCCTCCGGTTAATGACCATTTATTGGTGCCTAGTAAGAAGGGAAGTTTTTTAAAGACCTCTGCGATTTCGTCCCTTTCACTTGAAGTTGGTTTGCGTACATCTAAAAAATGACGAGGATTATGAGTAATTACCTGATATTTCCAGAAGTGATAGGAAGACATAGACTTTGATCTTTGACTTGGTTTTTAAGCTTGTTTGTTCTTGGAAGGGTTTAAAAGGAGCATTTCCCCTTTTTGTTTATGGAGGTTAAAATGGCAATTGAAGGATATAGCGTCAAAGCAAAAAAGAAAGTAAAGATCAAAGACCCAGTTATAGAAAAAACTGCCAGAGGCGGATTTATCGCTAAAGGAAAGTGCCCTGAAACTGGAATCACCGTTTGTGCGATGATGTCTGAAGATAAAGCAAACGCTGCTATAAAGGCTGGCGAAGCTAAAAAAGGATTTTAATTTTAATTAATTATACTCAAATGATCCTCTACCCTAGGGAGTGGGGGAGGAATCATTTTTTATTTTTTAGATTGATATTTAGTGAAGTGTAAGAAGAAGGTTGACATAAAGAATCCTGTTGAATCTAAGACTTCAAAAGGCACTAAAATTGCAAAAGGTAAATGTCTAAGCTGCAGTACTACGGTCTGTAGAATGGGCGGTTTGAAATAATGTCTTCTTATTTAGTATCCTTTATATACCTTGTAATAACATAGCTTGCTATGGTTAGTTCTGCTTTGACGATTGATGAGCTTGCACAGTTTTGCAAGCGGAAGGGATTTATCTTTCGCTCAAGTGATATCTATGGAGGATTCTCAGGCTTTTGGGATTATGGACCATTAGGGGTTGAATTATTTCAAAACGTAAAGCGAGACTTTTGGAAATGGTTTGTTGCTCGGGATGATATGGCTGGTATTGAAGCAAGTGTGATTAGTCATCCTACTACTTGGCAAGCTTCAGGACATGTTGCCTCTTTTTCAGATGTGGCGGTTGTATGTACTAAATGTAAGCAAGCAACTAAGTTGGATAAGAGTGAAGTGGGGAAAGTGAACTGTTCTGCCTGTGGTGGGAAGTATGAGGTACAAGGAGAGTTTAGCCTTATGTTTAAAACGAATGTGGGGGCGTTGAAACCTACGGAAGCTTATTTACGTGGAGAAACGGCACAAGCGATGTTTATGGATTTCAAGTTGGTGCAAGAAACTGCTCGAAAGCAATTGCCCTTTGGTATTGCACAAGTGGGGCGGTGTTTCCGGAATGAAATTGCTCCGCGTGATTTTATTTTTAGATGCCGTGAATTTACAATTGGAGAATTTGAATTCTTTATACATCCTGATGAGAAGACCTGTGCGTTGCTTGATGCTGGACATAAGAAAGTGAAGGTACGTTTATTGGATGCTGAGACTCAAGTAAAGGGGAAGGAAACCTTGAAAGAAACTACAATTGGTGCAATGGTGAAAGAAGGAAGATTGGATGAGTGGCATGCGTATTGGTTAGCTGAGCAACTGCTTTGGTTTGATTCGTTAGGGCTTGCTGAGAAGATCAAGATTCGAGAACATATGAAAACAGAATTAAGTCATTATTCTTCTGCTACGTTTGATTTAGACTTTGAATATCCGTTTGGGAGTAACGAAGTCGGAGGGAATGCAAATAGAGGACAGTATGATTTAGGACAACATGTGCAGTTCTCAAAGCAAAAATTAGAAGTATTTGATGAAAAGACAAAACAGAAAGTGGTGCCCCGTGTTATTGAACCAACGTTCGGTATGGATAGAATTGTGATGGCTTTGTTATGCAATGCGTATGAACATGATGTGAAACGCGATAACGTTATTTTACATCTTCCTGCTTATCTTGCTCCTGCTCAGGTTGCAGTATTTCCTTTAACTGGTAAAGGGAAAGAAGAGAAGATTGCTCGTGCCTTAGTTAAGGAATTACGTGCAGAAGGATGGGGGGTTGTGTATGATGAATCGGGAAGTATTGGGAAACGCTATGCGCGACAGGATGAAAGTGGTACCCCTTTGTGTATCACGATTGATCCTGAGAGTGAGAAAACAGACAACGTTACGATTCGTGATAGAGATAGTACCAAGCAAGTGGTTGTAGAATTGGGAGGAGTAGTTGAAGTAGTACGAAAGGTGATACGGGGAGAAAAACTTGTTACGCTGGGAAAGAACGTTGAAACACGCGTGAAGTAGTTATATATACACTCTTTTTATTATTTGTTCTCATGATGTGGGATGGAGGAAGGGGGTGGTTGTTCTGGCCGTTTGGCTTTGCCTTTGTAGGTATTATGGCTCTGGTGATGGTGCTTGTCTATATGTAAGTGGTGCGTATGAGTAATCCTCGGGGATTGCGAGTGAAGTAAGATTTAAGTGTTACTTCTGGTATATTCTCCTATGTACGATATTTGGTTTTGGTCGTTGTTGTCTGTGTTTGTTGTGAGTTTACTCTCATTTGTAGGCCTTGCTACTTTTGGAGTACAATTAAAGAAATTGAAGACCGTGGTTATTTATTTGATTAGTTTCGCTGCTGGAGCACTGTTGGGAGACGTATTCTTACATTTGTTACCTGAAGCCGTTGAAGAAGCAGGAGGATTTGTTATGCGCATTAGTTTGGGCGTATTGGGAGGAATGGTGTTGTTCTTTTTATTGGAAAAAGTAATTCATTGGCGACATTGTCATATGCCCATTGATGAGAAAGAACATGTACACGCTTTTGCCTATACTAATTTGATTGGAGATGCTTTACATAATTTCTTGGATGGAGTATTGATTGCAGGAGCATTCTTAGTAAATTGGCATACCGGTATTGCAACCGCGCTTGCCGTGATGCTTCACGAGATTCCGCAAGAAATTGGAGACTTCGGGGTATTACTTCATGGAGGATTTACGCGTAAACGAGCGTTGTGGTTGAATTTCTTGACTGCATTGGCTGCAGTGGTGGGCGCGATTGTCACCCTTTTGGTTGCAGGACGTATTGAAGGATTGGTACATTGGTTGCTTCCTCTTGCTGCAGGTGGATTTATTTACATTGCGACTGCTGATTTAATTCCTGAATTACATAAAGATGCTACTACTCGCCGTTCCTTAGGACAAGTGCTTGCCTTTATCTTAGGTATTGCAGTGATGGCGAGTTTGTTGTTTGTGGAATAAATCTGGACCCAGCGAGAATCGAACTCACACCTCCTGACTGCCAGCCAGGCGTTCTACCACTGAACTATGGGCCCTTGCTACTTTGTTCTTTGGTCGTGTTATAAAGATACCTATTTTTTTACTTATATTTATAAACAAACATAGATACTGCAGTCTATGGGTACAACCATAGGGGTGATTTCAATTAAAGGAGGGGTGGGTAAAACTACTGTTGCTGCTTCACTTGCAACAACACTTGCGCAAGAATATGGAAAAAAAGTGTTGTTAGTGGATGCGAATTATACGACTCCGCATGTAGGACACCATATGGATATTCTTGAACCACATAAAACGATACATGAAGTGTTAGATGGAAAGGCTAGACCAATTAGTGCGGTTCATACGAGATATGGAGTTGATGTTATTCCTGGGCATCAAAGTTATGGTCGAGCAATTCCTGCGTTTAAATTGAAAGATCGACTTGCAGGAATTAAGGAAGAATATGATTTTGTTGTATTAGATTCTTCACCTCATTTGAATGATGAGACGTTATCTGCGATTATTGCAAGTGATGCCTTGTTTGTAGTTTCAACCCCTGATTATCCCACCTTGTCGAGTACGTTGCGTGCAGCACAAGTGGCGAAACAGCGAGGAAAGCCGATTGCAGGCATTGTGTTAAATAAATTGCGAGATTCAAAATATGAGTTGAGTTTAAGCGATATTGAACTTGCAACCGATATTCCAGTGGTTGCTCAATTACCTGATGATAAGAAACATGTAGGTGCAACTTTTACACGTATTCCTATGAGTGTATATGCTTCGAGAAGTAGTTTTAGTAAGGAAATTGCTAAATTGGCTGCGTCATTGGTTGGACAACCTGAAGAAAAAGGATGGTGGGAAGGAGTATTTGCAGGAAATTCACGTGCAGAGACAAATCGTCAGGTATTGCGTGAATCTTTTTATAGTGCATTAAGTGATGAGAAATAATGAATTCGTGTATTTTTTGTAAGATTATTGCTGGGGAAGTAAAAGGAGAGGTTATACGAGTGAGTGATCGATTTATTGCTTTGAAAGATGCACATCCTGTTGCTCCAGGACATGTGTTGATTATTCCTAAACAACATTTTGTTACATTATTTGATTTGCCTGACAATTGGGGTTCTGAACTTTTGACCTTTACGAAAGCAGTTGCTTCTTCGTTGCTTGATAAGAAACTTGGAGATGGGTTTAACGTGATAATGAATAATTTAGAACCTGCGGGGCAAGTGGTACCGCATGCACATTTACATTTGATTCCGCGAAAGGATGGAGACGGGATACGATTTTTCACGAAAGTTTAGATTTTACTTTCTTCCTAATTTGTCAATCTTCTTTTCAATACGTATCATATCCTCTTTGATTTTGAGAAGTTCACGATATCTGCGAATGTTGATATAAAAAGTGATGATTTCAAAGACGACATATCCTACGAGTAAAATACCTAGTGCTTGGAGCCAACGGACAATTCCCGTGACTTCACTCACTACTGTTTCAAGTGCCATAAAAAGGGATGGGCTGAAAACCTTATAAACGCTTCCCCGTTGCTTGCTACGGCTGTGTAGCTCAGTGGTAGAGCACTGCTCTCATAAGGCAGGGGTCGAGAGTTCGATTCTCTCTACAGCCATTAAAAAAAAGAAATATGCTAGAGAAAAATTATTTGTTAGGTTCTTAGGCAGCTTGGATATCTTGGGATTGCATTTTTGCTGCAATTTCAGCTAATTTTGCTTTCTTTTCTTCTTCACGAGCAAGTCTACGAGCTTCACGTTCAGAGAAAAGGCGTTTCATTTTATTCATACGAGCAATGTATCCTGCAATTTTGTTTCGTATTGATTTACTTGGAAGGAGGCCTTTTCCTAAGAGTTTCTTATTATGTTCATATCCTTCAGTAAACGTGGTGGTTTGTGCATTGATTTGCTTAGCTGCACGCTTTACCATCAATGATTTGATTCTTCCCATGTCTAGGTGGTGGAAAAATGGTATTTAAAGGTTATGTCAAAGAAAGAGTCTGAATGAGGTTCTTCCAGGGCTCGAGGAGAGCAAGGCCTTTTTTATCTAACGGCGCTTGGAAGATAAGGATAAGGGGGGTGCGATTTGATTGGAGAAGGGTGATTGCTTCTTGGAGATCGGTTTCTTGGAGTTTTTTACGGTTTTTAGCTAGAATTGTATAGGTAATTGTTTCCTTTGTTGCTTGTATTTGGCATTCTTTTTTCTCTTCTTTTTGTATGTTGATTGATTGAAAGTGCTTGCTTTCGAGGAATGTTTTACTTATTTGAGTAAATGGTAAGAGGGGTTTCAGTTGCTCTGGTTGAGGAGAGAATGAGAGAGAGGTGGGGAGTGACTGAGGGGGAGCTTTTTGTTTTGGTTGTTTTACTTTTCGGGGTTTTTGTTGTATTGCTTTGAAGGCAGTTTCTTGTTCTACAATTGCTTGTTTGATATCGGCAAGTGAACTACTGGGTGAAGGAAGAAGTTCCTTTTTTTGTTCAGGTTCTTCAAGATACGATTCTTTAATGGTCGGTTTGGTGAGTTGATTGAGTCTTGTGTTGAGTTCTTCGGCTGGAAGAAATGCATAATGCCAATATTTGACTCCTTGTTGTTCAAGTGATTGAACAAAATCAGGAATATGGGTGATGGCAACTTGCATAATGGGGTTGAGTTGGTGATGTGCAATAAGCCCCGCTTTTTTGATGAGATGATAAGCTTCTTGTTCACGTTGATTAAGATAGTGCGTGAAATTTTCTAATTGTTGCTCTTGTCCGGGAAGCAAATAGAGGGCAGTACTTCCTACCTTGAGATGAGACATGCGAAGTTTATGTTCGCGAAAGAGTTCAGAGAGAAAAGCTGAGGCGAAAAGTGGATCGATTGTGACATCTCGAGCAATATGAACGGGAAGGCTTGGACCGCGAGCTTGAACAAAAGCCATGATCAGGGATTTTATTTCAGTTACTTTCTCTGCGTTAATCATCTTCTTAATTAAGTTTGAGAGTATAAAAGATGTTATATTCTTCCCTGATATTGTGTATATTGTGAAATAAAGGGTTAGGTACGTTGCCAGTTCATTTCGTAATAAGAAACAGAATTGTCTCGGTCAGTAAGGGCGATGAGGAATGCTTTCTTAGTGGCGTGGGTGACACGGAGCTTTGCTGCGATGTTATGCCAGTCTGTTTTTTGCGTACTTTGAAATGTATGCACAATCCATTTTGCGTGCGTTGTTTCAGGTGTGGTGCCTTTCTCGTAGACTCTAAAATCTCCTCCGAATTTGAGAGCGGACTTTACAATATATCCTTTGGTACGAAGATCCTGATAAGTTGCGTAGGTGGTGAGAATATGTTTATCTTGTTTCTTGAGTTTAGTAATAAGTTGCGTGTGAGAGAGAGATTTTGTACTTTCTATCTTTGCTTTTCTTCTCTCTAGAAGAAAAAGTGCTTCTACTGGCATATATTCGATGCGATTTTGTACTTTTTCACCTATCCAAGACTTTTCATGGAGCGTAAATGCTTCGGGACTGGTTGAAGAAAGCGTGGGGGTACTATGGATGATGATCATCTTTCATTCTATAGGCGAGGGGTTTAAATAGGTGTTCTTTGTATGCTCTTTATGGTGAAAGTACAATGACGTTTCGCTCGTTACTTACTTCTTCTTGGAAACTATACCAATTGCATTTGAAAACGATTGCGAGTATTCTTTTCATTTGTATGTTTCTTCCTCTTCTTGTACTGTTGCTTGTTTCAGAAGGTGTTGCTCACCTTATGGGTGTACAGGGTGCATTAGTACAATATGAAGCAGCACAAGCACACTATCAATCATTACTTTCTTCAATTTTTTTAGAGGGTGCTTCTGAATCTTTGGTAAGTGCTCTTAAGGCACAAGAAGTTATATTGACAGAATTACAACAAGAATTATTGCCTTTCTTTGGAATACAAACCCTCCTTGGCATTATTACTAGTATTTTTGGTTTACTTGGTATGTTGGCGTTATTGATTGGTTTCTTTGGGACCTTTAAACCTGCAAGAGTATTATTGCGCGATGCTCGTGCACGATTTGGTTCTTTCTTTGTGAGTGTTCTTGCTTTGTTATTGGTGCTTGTTTTAGGGGGACTATTACTCTTTTTTGGTACAGTACTTGTTTTGACACTTTCTCAGATTCTTTCTTTTGACAATCCCGATATTCTTTCATTTGGTTCTTTAGTGGGAATTGTCGGTATGATTGGTTTATGTTTTCTGGGAGGGTATTGGTTGTTGGGCGTTTCATTTACCTTATATGAAGTGGTTGCTCGTAAAACGACTGGATTTGCGGCAATTCGTGCAGTTTGGGCACGAATGCGTGGAAAACGATGGAACGTGTTTGGCTATTCACTTCTTTTGGCTTTGACTATTTTTGTTTGTGCTCTTCCCTTTTTCTTACTAAGACTGACTTTTTCATTTGGTACGTATGCTTTTCTTGGAGAAGGAATTGAATTGTTGCTTTCTTTTGCTTATATCTTTATTGTTATCCCTCTTCTTTATTTCTTTTACGGTTTCTTGTATAAACAGTTGTAAACGTTTTTAAATGGAGATTGCGGACGTGCAGTATGGCTGATGATGCATATGGAGATTTTGAAGAAGTAAAAGAAGAGAGTGAAGAACCTGTTGTTGAAGGGGGAGAAGTTGTTGTTCGGGCGCGTCTTCCTAAGAAAGATGAATTAATTGGAGTAATTGTACAGCGCTATGGGGGTAATAGAATGGAAGTAAAAAGTACTGATGGAAAGAGTCGTAATTGTCGAGTACCTGGTCGGTATCGCCGAGGATTATGGTTACGACCAGGGGATTACGTATTGATTGCTGTTTGGCCTGATGATCCTGAAAAGGGCGATTTGATCTTCAAATATCAAGGATCTATGTTGACACAATTACGAAAGAAAGGTCTTCTTGCTGGTTTGGATACTGGGTTCTAAAGGTTTATATTATTCGTTTTTGAGGGTGTGTCATGGCTGATTTTGATTTTAAGAAAATAGAGCAAAAGTGGCAAAAGGAATGGGAAAAACAAGGAGCCTTTAAAGCAAAAGAAGGGAAAAAGGATAAATTTTATTGTTTAGAAATGTTTCCTTATCCTTCCGCAAGCTACTTGCATATGGGGCATGTTAAGTGTTATTCTATTGGGGATATTATTGCTCGCTTTAAACGTATGCAAGGTAAGAATGTCTTGTATCCTATGGGTTTTGACGCATTTGGATTACCTGCTGAAAATGCGGCAATTAAAGCCAAGAGTCATCCTGCAACCTATACTAATGATGCTATCGCTACTATTCGAAAACTTATGAAAGAATTAGGCTTAAGTTATGATTGGGATCGTGAAGTTTCTACACATCTTCCTGATTACTATCGTTGGAATCAATGGATTTTCTTAAAAATGCTTGAAAAAGGTATTGCCTACCGTAAGAAAGCACCAGTTAATTATTGTAAAACCTGCGCTACTACTTTGGCGAATGAAGAAGTTATTGATGGAAACTGTTGGCGTTGTGATCAACCTGTCTCTCTCGAACAATTGGAACAATGGTTTTTCAAAATTACCGCTTATGCTGATGAATTACTTTCAGGTTTAGATACTTTACAATGGAATGAGCGAGTTAAAGAAATGCAACGCAATTGGATTGGAAAGAGTGAAGGAACAAAAGTTACGTTTATCTTAGAAGGAACAAAACAATCCTTCGAAGTGTTCACTACTCGTCCCGATACTCTTTATGGGGTTACTTTTTTAACATGTGCTGCTCGTCATCCTCTTTTAGGTGATTTATTGAAAGGGACTCCTCAAGAGAAAGCATATCGTTCTTTTTTACAAACTGTTTCTGCTTCTGAAAAATTAGATGTTACTAAAGAGAAAGAAGGGTTTAATACGGGTCTTTTTGCACTTCATCCGCTTACTGGTGAGCGTTTACCTATCTTTGCTTCTAATTTTGTTGTTGCAGATTATGGTACGGGCTTTGTTATGGGTGTTCCTGCGCATGATCAACGAGATTTTGATTTTGCACAAAAATATGCCTTGCCTATCAAACAAGTTATTTGTCAAGTAAATGGAAAAATTGATAAAAAAATGAAAGAAGCTTATATTGGTAGAGGAATTTTGATTGATTCAGATACTTTTGATGGTTTAGAAAATGAAAAAGCCAAAAAAGTTATCTCTGCTCATCTTGTCAAACTCAAAAAAGGAGCGATTACCACTGAATATCGTTTGCGCGATTGGCTTGTTTCTCGTCAGCGCTACTGGGGCACTCCTATTCCGATAGTATATTGTTCGAAATGTGGAATTGTGCCCGTTCCTGAGAAACAACTTCCAGTACAGCTTCCAGTTGATGTTACTTTTACTGGTAAAGGCAACCCCTTAGTTACTTGTAAAGCGTTTGTTGAAACTTCTTGTCCTACTTGTAAAGGAAAAGCAAAGCGTGAAACTGATACGATGGCTACTTTTATTGACTCGAGTTGGTATTATTTACGATATTGTGATCCTGACAATAAAAAAGCCCTCTTTGATTCTAAGAAAGTTGCTTATTGGATGCCTGCAGATCAATATATTGGAGGAATGGAACATGCCGTTTTACATCTTTTATATGCTCGTTTCTTTACCAAATTTTTACGAGATTGTGGACTTGTAACTTTTGATGAACCATTTCAAAAATTGTTTAATCAAGGTATTGTGCATAAAGGTGGAGAACGTATGAGTAAGAGTCACGGAAATACGGTCACTGCTGAAGAAATTTCTGCAAAATATGGTATTGATACTGCACGTTTATTCATTATGTTTGTTGCAAGTCCAGATAAAGCTATTGAATGGGACGATAAAGGAATTGAAGGGGCCTTTAAAGTTATTAAACGATTTATTGCACTTGCTGATAAAGTTGGAAAAGTGTCTGATCCTATTGTAGATCATAAAATTGCTTCATTTTTAACACAATTAGAAAAAAATTACGAATCTATTGAATTCAATAAAGGCATTGTTTCTTTTATGGAACTTGTTTCGTCTCTCTCAGAGAAAGAAAGTATTTCACGAGCAGCTTATGAATCTCTTTTACTAGGTATGTCACCAATTATTCCTCATGTTTGTGAAGAATTATGGTCGCGACTTGGTAATAAGACTTTGATTGCTACAGAATCGTGGCCGAAGGTAGATACTTCTAAAATAAATCCTGCGTTTGATGTTGTGGAACAAGCGGTGGAGAAGACGGTAAGCGATATTATGAATGTGTTGCGATTGGTGAAGGAAAAGACTGGGGAAGAAGGAACGCAGGTGTATGTGTATGTATTGCCGAAAGAAGTAGGAAATTATGCTCCTGACTCTTTGACCAAGCGAGTAGGAAAGCCTATCAGAGTTTTTGCAGTGAATGATCCGAAGAAATATGATCCGCAAGGTAAAGCGGGGAAGGCAAAGCCGGGGAAACCTGCGTTATTTGTTGAGTAACGATATTCTTTAATACCTCTTTTTTCCTTTTGATTGTCATGCCAACTCGTCGAGAACAAGTTGAAGAAATGGTTTTTTCTGCGCTTGAAGATATCTCTCAAGAACTTGGTTTGCCTGTGCATCGTTATCCTGAGGTTTATTGGATAGGGCGAAACGGATTCTCTTTTTCAGATGTTTGTTTGCCTGCTTCTTTCCGTTCTTTTTTTGAAAGAAATCGTGTATGTGGTGATAGTTTTACCTGTGACTCACAACCTGTTATTTGCATTGGACGTTATGATGTAGGAGACATTGCTGAAGAAGCAACTCATTTTCTTCATTCCTCTCTTTCTCCTATTAAAACTGGCTCTCTTTCGGAAGATGAAGCGGTTTCATTTCAGATACTTTCTGAAGCACTAGCTTACTTTGGATCAAAACTTATTTATCCTCAACGTCAGAGTGATTTTGTCAATCTCCCTGATTTTTCATCAATGACTCTTTCTCAACAGAGCAGACTTGTTTCTTTTATTACTCGCTTTTCTCGAGGCGCTCTTTCACTTCAAGACTTTGTTATTCATCAACGAGGATATGCTTTGGGAGATGCTCTTTTTTGTGCATATTCTTGTAATCATATTTCTGCTCCTCAAATCGCATATCTTTTTCGTAAACGATTTGATTATACACGAGATGCTACTCAAACTCTTTCATCGCTTTCTGCTCGTTTTTCTTAGATACTCTCTTTTAAGTTACAAATCGATACATTTCTTTTTTCTTTTTTGATTTAAATAGTATTTTTGTATTTAAAGGGGGGAAAGTGACAAGAGGGGTATTCGTTGATTTTTTGATTTGTTTTTGTTACTTTTCTTTTTTACAGTAGATTGTCTTTTGAGAGTGACTAGGTATTTATGTTTTTGTTTTGCGTAATAGTTGTTTTGTTTTTGTAGTGTGGTTATATAGATTTTATACGCCTTGTTCTAAGGAGGTGACGAGGTATGGAACAAACAGTATTGATCCCGGCAATGTGTAGCTTGTGTGGCGAAGCATTTGATGTGGAATATGATACCTTCTATGGCAATGAGTTTCTGGTATTACGTGCGATTCGTGCGAAACAGTTACAATTGCCATTAATGTGTACCGAGTGTTATTAAGATCGGAATAAAACAAATTCTTTATTAACTCTTTTTTTCCTGTGCAACGATGCAAGATCTTTGGATTACTCTTCTTTTAGCCGTTGTTCAGGGAATTACTGAATGGTTGCCTATTTCTAGTTCAGGACATATGTTGCTTGTTGGACGATTAGTTGGATATACTCCTGATGTTGCTTTCTTATCTGCATTGCATTTTGGTACTTTGATGGCCTTGTTTGTTTATTTTGGAGAAGACCTTGTTTCTATTGTTCGGGCCTTACTTTCAGGTTCATGGAAAGAAGGGCCGGGACGAGAGGGGTTGTTGTTAGGAGTGGCGTTTATTCCGTTAGCGGTTGTGGGAGGCGTTCTTCATACTTTTAGGCTTTTAGAAACCTCTTCTTGGATTTTATTGAGTGGGGGATGGTTAGTAACGAGTTTGATCTTGAGCATTGGTAGTTATGCTCCAGGACGAACATGCTCCTTTACCTTCAGAAGTGCTTTTTTGATAGGGTGTGCGCAATTATTGTCCTTAATGCGAGGGATTTCTCGTTCAGGAAGCACGATTAGTATGGGCCTTTGGGTTGGTTTATCTGAACGTGAGGCAGTGCGTTTTTCATTTTTATTATCCCTTCCTGTTGTGTTTGGAGCACAAGTGTTACATCTCGGTTCAGCTTCATTACCTCTTTCTTATTTTTGGGGAACGATGGTTGCATTTGGAGTAGGAATATGTGGAGTACATTTCGCGTTCACTCGTTTATTGATACGACGGGTCTATTTACGATGGTTTGCAGTATATACGGGGATATTAGGAATGGTGGTGCTTCTATGGGAAGTACTTGTTTAAGCAACAATTGCTTTAATTCTTCGAATGCCTGCTGCTACTGCTTCTTCTTTAAGAATCTTAAATGAACCGAGTTCCTTTGTATTTGCAACATGAGGTCCTGTACAAAATTCTTTTGAGCTCCATCCTCGTGATTCTGAAGGATCAATTACAGTATATACGGAAACCATTTCAGGGTATTTTCCTCCGAATTCATGTTGGGCTCCTGAACTTACTGCATCTGCAAGTGGGACTTCTTCTCGATGGATGGAAAGCGAAGCTTGTATTTTTAGATTAACCCATTGTTCTATTTTTTTTACTTCCTCTTCGGTAAGTTTACGTGGGAAATTAAAATCAAATCGTAAACGTTCAGGAGTAATGTTGCTTCCTCTTTGTTTAATCTCTTTATCAAGTACTTGACGTAGTGCTTCATTGAGTAAGTGCGTTGCAGTATGGAGTTTGCGTGTTGCTTGACTATCATCTGCAAGTCCTGATTTGAACATACCTGCTGAAGAGGTACGTGAGAGATCTTGATGTTTTTGAAATTCTGTGTTATATCCTTCAAGATCTATCTTTATTCCTTGTTCTTGGGCAAGTTCTTGAGTCATTTCAATAGGGAAGCCATATGATTGGAAGAGGAGGAAAGCATCGTTTCCTGGAATGATCTGTTTGTGCATTTTTGCTAATTCGTTAAACTTTTTGATACCTGATTCGAGGGTTTTGTTGAATTTTGTTTCTTCTTCTTCAAGTTGTTGGAGAATAAATGCCTTATTGGTGTGGAGTTCTTGATAATCAGAATAAAGAGGGATGATTTTTTTTACTAATGCAGGTATATTTCCTGGAGAGATGCCTAGTTGTTTCATATATCGTATTGCTCGACGAATGAGTCTTCGAACAACATATCCTTGTCCAATGTTGCTTGGTTTTACTCCTCGATTATCTCCTATGATGAATGTTGCCGCACGAATATGGTCGGCTATGATTCGCATTCCTCTGGTTTCTTCTTTGTTTTTTCCATATGTTTTAGTGCTGAGCTTTTCTATTTCTTTGATAAGTGGTTGGAATATGCTTGTGAGGTAATTGTCTTCATATCCTTGGAGAACGGCAAGGGTACGTTCTACTCCCATTCCGGTATCTACATTTTGTTGTTTTAAGGAAATATAATTTCCCGAAGTATTATCAATAAATTCTTTAACTTGAGCATTGCTTTTATACAGCATTGAATTAATATTATTTTGGCTTGCTGATTTGACATTTTCTTCTTTATGATCAAAATAGATAACTTCATGTGGAGATAGATTATATTTTTCTAAAAGCTCTTTGAAGTACTTTGGATTTGATTTATCGGGCTCTTTTAACAGACTAAAGACTTCGAAATTATAATTTTGCAGTTTTGATTTAATCTCTTGAGGGTTTGCATTTGTAACTACTATTATTCTTTTGTTTGTATTTAATATTATTTCTGCCAGCTCTTTATTAAGCCCTTTTTCTTTATCTATAAGGGCGTTAACTGCATCTGCTAATATCGCCTTTATCTTTGTTTTTTCATATTGCATGAATACATCATTCCAGATTTCTACCCAGTTTTCATCATGCGGATTGAAAGTCTTGGGGGCAGGGCTTGCAGGTTTCCAGTAAAACATTTCAGTATCTGGTCCACAAGGGCCTGTTTCTCCAGCAGGACCCCACCAATTGTTCTTTTTTGGGAGAAAGGCAATACGTTCTGAAGGGATTCCTTTCTCTTTCCAATATTGTTCTGATTCTTTATCTCGTGGGGCATCTTGGTCACCAATAAAACAAGAAATTGCGATTTTTTCTTTTGGAATTGCAAGAACGTGTGTTAAGAACTCAAAGCTGAATTCAATTGCTTCTTTTTTAAAATAATCTCCTAATGACCAATTTCCTAACATTTCAAAGAAGGTGTGGTGCGTAGTATCCCCTACTTCATCAATATCTCCTGTACGAATGCATTTTTGGACACTTACCAATCGTTTTCCCAAAGGGTGTTTTTGACCGAGCAAATAAGGGACAAGAGGGTGCATACCTGCCGTGGTAAAAAGAACGGTTGGATCGTTTTCGGGAATAAGAGAGGCTGAAGGAAGGTGATGGTGCTTTTTAATTTTGAAATAGTCTAAGTATTTCTTAATGAGGTCTTGACGAGTGGCTATCATACTGCTTTTGAGCGGAAGTGGTATAAGAAGTTTTTGTTAGCTTACTTATTTGAGCGATTGTAGTTTACGTTGAATTGCTGCAAGTTCATCTTCGAGAGAGTGTTCTTGTATTGTTGGAGATACTTCTCGTTCTTGTTTTGTTATTTGTTTTGGTTGAGGAGTTGGTTTGAATTCAGTTTGAGGGAGAATACGATTTAGAATGTCAAGCTGTTCAATAAGTGCATCATATTGTTGTTTTAATTGAATTTTGAGACGAAGTTCTTCTGCACGAAGGAGACGATAAGCTTTGAATTTTTTTAATCCTTGAAGCAGATGTACTTGTGATTCAAGTAAATTCTTTTGTCCTTGTACTGCCTCCTGCTGAGCAAAACGTATATATTCAGCAGTCATTAGAGTTTCTCAAATAACATGGCGTTTATTTCATCTATCTTTGTTTTTGCAGTTGTCACTTCTTTTTCCCAGGACGCAAGTTCTTGTTCTTCGCGCAATTTTGTTTCGCGTATGCGTTTGAGTGTTCCTGCAATGTCTTCTATTTGATGTTGCGCACTCGATAACGCTTTACGTGCTGATTGAAACTTATCTAATTTTACGAAGACTTCTTCTTGTTTTGTTTTTATTGCACTTGGTTTATATTCTGGTGTTGCTTGTTGAGTGAGGGTAGGTGCTTGAAATGAAGAACCTCCAAATTCTGTGGTGCGCGGTTGTGTGGAGGGATGGATTTGTACTGTTTCAAGATCATCGTGGAAAGAAGAAGTAGGTTGGAGTTGGGGATGTTCGGGGAATTGAGGGAGTGCGCGTGTTGGGATATCATTCGGAACGCTAAAACTAGGAGTTTGAGGTAAATCTGGAAGGGCTTTCTTTTCTTCTTCTTTTTTATTCCAGAACATTATGTCAATTTTCTAAATTCATTTATATAGGTTTATATTCATTATAGAATGGTTACAATTTCACGAAAGCTTTTTTAACAGACTTTTACACGCTCCTCGATGACCGATTTACGTCCCCTTCTTAAAACGATTCTTTCTGCATTGGTTGGTCCTCCAGCTCTCGGAGTAGTTGATTCTCTTTATGAAAAGAAAAATGTAAATGAATTTCTTATTGCAAAGAAATTGAAACTAACTATTAATCAAACACGTAATATCTTGTATCGTCTTGCCGATGCAGGATTGGTTAGTTTTATTCGTAAAAAAGATGCAAAAAAGGGAGGATGGTATACTTATTTCTGGACCCTCAGTCTTTCTAAGAGTATTGCATCCTATCAAACTTCATTGATAACACAACAAACTTCGTTACAAGAACAAATACATTCACAAAAGACTGGTCGATTCTATACTTGTGCTCATTGTGCAGTGCATTTAACTGAAGATCAAGCACTATTGCAAGATTATGTATGTGCTGAATGTGGTGAAGTATTGACATTACGTGACACTACTCCGGTGATTGCTGAACTTGAAAAAGAATTGGCTAAGGTACAAGCAACATTGAATAAAGTGAGTGCACATTTGGATACTGTACAAGTTGCTGATGAGAAAGTACGCCAACGTAAAATTAAAGCAGACGTGCGTAAGAAGGCTAAAGAACGTGCAGTGAAACGTGCTATACGAGCAAAAGAACGTTTGAAGGAAAAGGGATTATTGAAACGTATGAAAGGTAATGTCAAAAAATTATTTGGTTCATCTAAATCTAAAAAGAAACGCTAATGTCTCAATTTCCTTTTTCTTTGTTTAAGCATATTGGAGCTACGTTTTGGTTAATTTGTGCAAACGTCTTTTTCTTTTTTCTTTTTTCTTTTCTCATTCGATTAGGTATTTTGGATATTGGAATGATCGAAGCACAACCTCGAGCATTATTGGGGGGAGAACATCTTTGGACGATTATTACTAGTATGTTTATGCATCAAAGTTTCTTTCATTTATTTGTTAATATGTTTACGTTGTTCTTTTTAGGAGCTTTTTGTGAACGAATTATTGGTAAACGACGTTTTCTGAGCTTATACTTTATTTCTGGTGTTGTTGCCGTTGCCTTTTTTGCTATTGGTGCGGGTATTGGTTCTTCTCTTCCTCGTGGTGATTGGATTTTTGGAGGACTTGATACGTATGCGGCAGGAGCATCAGGGGCGTTATTTGGTTTGTTGGGTGTTATGGCGGTGCTTATTCCACGACATAAGATTTATTTGGTTGCGGGGCCATTATTAGTTTTTATTGCACAGGTTTTGGTTGATGAATTATATCCTGTTCCTTTTGTGCAATTTCTTTTGAATATACTTCTTCTTGGCATGTTGGTAAGTATGTTTACGTTTAATGCACGTTGGCAGAGATATGCCCTTCCTCTTGCATTACCTTTGGCATGGGCCCCAGTTGTGGCAATCGTTCCACTGGTAATCATTAGCTTCTTTTTTCCCTTACCAATTGGGAATACGGCACATTTTGGGGGACTTGTGGTAGGGTTACTTTATGGGTTTATTTTGCGATTATACTACCCTAATAAAATTGCGTTGTTAAGGAAGTTTTTCAAATGATTTCTCTTCGTTCGTCTCTTCTTTCATTACAACTTTACGTAGGTATTGTTATTGCTCTTTTCTTCTGTTCTGCTTTGATTGCTTTTTTTGTTCCTTCTCTCTTTACTGGATTTGATCCTTATTTAGAAAAATTATTTACTCAAGCGAGCACGTTAGAGGGCTTTGATTTGTTTTATTTTATTTTTCTTAATAATTTTCAAGCTGCTTTCATTGGGATGATCGGGGGTATTCTTTTTGGTTTGTTACCGTTAGGTATTGTATTTTTGAATGGAAGTATTCTGGGATATGTTGCAGCTTTGGTTAGTGCGAAAGAAGGATTCGGAGCAATGTGGCGTTTATTACCTCATGGTGTTTTTGAATTACCTGCTTTGTTTATAGCTTTGGCTTTGGGTCTGCGATTAGGAGTAGAAAGTATCTCAGTATTGCTTTCTTTAAGTGGCGTTCGTAGGAAAGAGACCTTTAGTTTAATGTTACGCACTTCTTTGATTACTTTTGTATGCGTCATCTTGCCTCTTCTTTTGATTGCAGGAATTATTGAGACTTTATTGATTGACTCAGGCGTATAGTTTTAAAAGCGGTTTCCCTTCTCTTTTTTATGGACCTTTCTCGTATGAGTGTAGAAGAAGTTGATGATGCCCATGCACATGAAGCAGAGCGTAAAGTCGAAGCTGCTTTGTTTATTGCGGGTAAATATATGACCATTACTGAATTGGTTGCTTTAACTGATGTGAATCCTTTGCTGTTAAAGAAAATTTTGAATGATTTAACTGATGCGTATGCTAGTTCAGGTATTCGTGTAGTGCGACAGGGGGATTTATGGAAAATGGATGTTGCTCCAGAATATGCGACTTTGGTTAATACTTTAGCTACCGGAAACAGTGAATTTAGTAAAGCTGAACAAGAAACCTTGGCTATTATTGCCTATAAACAACCGATGAAACAATCGGTTCTTGTTAAAATCAGGGGAAATAAGGCCTATGATCATATTAAGCGATTTGTTGCTATGGGTTTATTAGTAAAAAAGAAAATGGGGCATACGAATGAATTAAGTTTGAGTGCGCAATTTCATGAATATTTCCATGCAGACTCCGGAAAAGAAGTCAATGAAGGAGAAGGCAGAGATGACGATCAAGAAGAGGTAATAGAGGAAAATAAAGAAAATATTTCAGAAGGAGTTAAGTAATAAATATGGAGTTAATAATAAGGATTTATTTTGGTTTAATGTTTATTGCAATCATAATGTTTGCTTTTTTTGTCATATTGTTTATCAAGAATAGAAAATTATTATTTTATTCTCCTCCAGTTAAAAATTATCCTTCTGTTAGTTTTTTAGTTCCTGCATATAACGAAGAAGATAGTATTGCAAATACAATTGATCATTTATTGGATTTAGATTATCCTAAAGATAAAATACAAATTATAGTAATTAATGATGGCAGTAAAGATGGGACAAAGAAAGTTATTCAAAAATATGTTTCTAAATATAAGAAGGTTATATTATTAGATAAACCAAACTCAGGAAAAGCTGATTCTTTAAACAAGGGAATAAAATTAGCAAATGGAGAATTAATTGCAGTGGTAGATTCAGATAGTTTTCCTTCAAAAGATTCATTGAAAAAAATAGTGGGATATTTTGAAGATTTTAGAATGTCTGCAGTTACTTCTTTTGTAAGCGCTAGAAATTCTGATAATAATTATTTATCAAAGATTCAAGCAGTTGAGTACTTACTAATGGGCTGGACAAGAAAATTATTAGATTTTATAGATTCTGTTTATGTAACTAATGGGCCTTTAAGTGTTTATAGAAAAACTTATGTTAAAAAAGTGGGTGGATTTGATCCAACTAGTATAACTGAAGATATAGATATAACTTGGAATTTATTGAGTCATAATTATAAAACCGGTATGTGCTTGGATGCTAGAGTATCTACTATCGTTCCTACTACTTTCAAACAATGGTTTAGACAGAGAACTAGATGGGGATTAGGAGGTTTGCAAGCACTCTTCAAATATCGTTCAATATTCTTCAAAAAAGGAATGTTTGGAGTGTTTGTTTTGCCTTTTGTCTCTCTTAGTATTTTCTTAAGCTTATTTGGATTCTTTTTTTCATTATACTTATTAATGAAACAATTATTTTCATCAATTTTAACTTTAATTTATTCTTCATCTTTAGGTGCTAGTTTATTTCATTTCAATCTCTTCAATTATTATCCTTCAGTAATTATATTTTATTTGATTTTATTGTTTATCTCTTCAATGATATATTATAGATTTATTCTGATAAAAACAGGCTATATGAAAAAGTTATCTTTTAAAGTATTTTCAAGGATAGTTTTTTATACCCTTATTTATCTTATGATATATCCTATTGTATGGGTCGTATCTATCTATAGGTATGTTGTAAAGGATCAAAAATGGTAACTTTATTCAATAAGCTAGTATTTTTAGAAGCAATATTGATTGCAGTATTTTTACTTGGAGTAGGTCTTTTGTTTGGAACATATTATGAAAATAATAGGGTTAGTGCTATTTCTGACTTGTATTATGACTATGAAATATCGGTATCTGATATTGGATATTCTTTTGATATATTAAACAACCATAATTTAAGTTGCAAGGAGAAGTCTAAGGTTGTTTATGATTTAAATGAAGAAGTTTATAAGACTGCAGTTAAATTGGAAAAATATGATAATTCTAATAAGATAACTCCTGATTTAATAAATCTTCATAAAAGGTATGATTTATTGAGAATTCTACTTTGGGAAAATTATATCAATCAGAAGAAAAATTGTGGGCTAAAAATTAATACAATAGTTTATTTGTATAAATATAGAAATCCTTCAATTGTAACTAAAGGTATTCAAGGCGGAATAAGTAATTATTTAGTGGACTTAGATAATAAATATCCTGATGATATTGTTTTAATTCCTATTGCTGCAGATTTAGATATAAAGTCATTAGATTTGTTAATGGAATTTTACAATATTACAGATTATCCTTCAGTAATAATCAATGAAAAAGCAGTTTTGAAAGGAATTGATGAGCTAAAAAATTCTGAACAATATCTTGTATTAAATAATGAATTGAATAGTTAAGTATTAAAAGCTATTTTTTTTATTATCTTTCTTATGGATTTATCAGTCGTAATTCCCACATATAATGAGAAAGAGAATATTGTTATTCTAATAAATAATTTAAAAAAAAAGTTCAATAAAAATAGAATAAATGGGGAAATCATTATAGTTGATGATAACTCTCCTGATGGTACTGGCGATTTATTAGATTATATATCAAAGAAAGATAAGAAAGTTAGAGTTATACATAGAACTGGAAAATTGGGGCTTTCTTCAGCAGTATTAGCAGGTTTTAAAATATCAAAAAGCAAAGTGCTTGCAGTTATGGATGCGGATTTGAGTCATCCTTCTGATAGCATAAATAAAATGTACTCTTTAATAAAAGATGAAGATGTTGATATTGTTATAGGTAGTAGGTATGTCAAAGGAGGAAATATAGTTGGTTGGGGAAATTATAGAAAAATTCTTTCTAAGGGAGCAACTTTTTTGGCCAGAGTATTTACTAACATTAAAGATCCAATGTCTGGATTTTTTATGATAAAAAAAGAATGTTTAAATGGGATAAAAATTAATCCAAAGGGATTTAAGATTTTATTGGAGATTATTGTTAAAGCCAAGTATTCTAAAATTAAAGAAGTACCTATAATTTTCACTAATCGCGTTCATGGAAAGAGTAAGGCAGGAATAAAAGAGATTATTTATTATCTTAGAAACCTATCAAGTTATATTTTTTCTCATAGAAATCTATCCGGTAAATTCATTAAATTTTCTTTAGTCGGATTAATTGGCACATTTATTAATTTAGCAGTATTATATTCATTTACTGAACTTTTAGGAGTTTATTATATATTTTCAGCTATTCTTTCTTTCTTTTTAGCGGCTTCAAGTAATTTTATTTTAAATAAGGTATTAACTTTCAATGAAAGCATTAAATATAAGATTTTATCGAAATATTATAAATTTTTGATTGTGAGTATTTGTGCTCTTATTATTAATTTAGCAGTATTATATTCATTTACCGAACTTTTAGGAGTTTATTACCTAATTTCACAGATTATAGCTATTGGGTTTTCATTCATATTAAATTTTATAGGTAATAAGATATGGACTTTTTCAAATTAAACAATTTTTATTCTGCTTTAATAATAATCTTAGTAAGTTTTATATTATTTTATCCTGTTTTGAACACAAATCATCCTATCGGACTAGATTCATTAGGACACTTGAGTAAAGTTAAATATATGCAGTCTTTTCCAGGAGCTAGTTGGAATTATGCATGGTATTCTGGAGGCCCATTATTACAATATTATCCTCCTTTATTTTATTATTTATTAAATATGTTTAATGATCTATTTTTTGGTAGTGTTATTTTGTGTTTTTTAAGTATAGTTATAACTACATCGGGTATTTTCTTTTTGTTAAATTATTATATTAAAAATATACTTAATTCTCTTATTTCTTCACTCTTTTTTTTAACTGTATTGGCAAATTCTTATTATTTTATAGCCGTTGGAAATTATCCATTTATGTTTTCTCTATGGACTATTCCTATTTCTATGTTATTATTAGAATATTCTTTTTCAAAACCTAAATATTCTTTATTGCTTGCACCTATTATTGCAATTTCTATATTAAGTCATATATTCACAGGCCTATGTGTTATTTTTATTTTATCTCTTAGAATCTTATTTGTTAATTCAAATATTTATAATAAACTTATATATATAATAAAGTTTGTAATTCCAGGTATTCTTATTTCTTCATGTTGGCTAATTCCTTTCTTATTAAAATCTTCAAGTTATATAGCAAAAGAGATGAATTATATTCCTAGTTTTATATCTTTTTTAGGAGTCAATGAGACTTTCAGATGGGGTCATTACGGCGGTTCTATAGGGGTATTATTTTCTTTATTCTTATGTATTATTTTTGTTTATGCTTATAGATTTAAACTTTTAAGAAAAGATAAAATATTAAACTTTTTAATTGCTGCTGGAATTATCTCTTTATTTTTATTATCGGGAGGTCTTGGAAAGTTTTATCCTGCTGGAATAGAATCTGCAAGATTTATTTTTCTTTTAGCAGTTATTATTTGTATTTCTTTAGGTATTATGTTAAATAAATTTAATCATATAAAATATCTAAAAATAATTGTTATATTAATATTGATATTAGGGCTAATTTGGAGTTATCAGGCTATAAGAGATAATAACAATAATTATAGTCATGAATATTGGGATAGTAATTTTGGAGTATTCTGGGATAATTTTGAAAATAATAATTTATCCATGAATAATAATTTTAATAATTATAGATTTGCAGCAGTAGGTTATAGTGCAAAAGCGATGAATTTCTTTTATCCTGGACAGAGTCAAATTTCAGGATATTATGATCAAGGAATAGTTTTTCAAAATTATACTTTTTATTTTATTGATTCGATATGGGGTTCTTCGGATTTAAATTCAACATTATATTATCTTGATTGGTTTGGTGTAAGTCATATAGAAGTAAATAATGATAGTTTAGCAGATAAGAAATTCGAAAGTGCTAATTTATTATTTAAGAAGGTCAACTCAATTGATTTTTTTGATTCTACAAAGAATATTTATGAATATTTAAATAAAAAATCTATAATTTCTTATTCAAATAACATTGCAGAGTTAAATTATTTGTTTGAGAGAGAAAATCCAGATTTGGTTATTGTTTATCTAAATGGTTCTGAAAAAGGAAAAGTAATATTTAAAGAATTTTATCATTCTTCTTGGAAAGCTAGAGATATTATATCTAAAAAAGAGATTCCTATTGAAATAATAGGTCCTGGAATGATGTCCGCTACTCCAGATTATTATTCTAAAGGCATAGAATTTTATCAGTCATATAATATCTTTAATTATATTGGTCGGATACTAAGTTTAATCGGATTAGTTCTATTGTTATATATTGTTTTTCATAGCACTAAAGATATACATTCCTAACACCATAATCCCTTTAAAGTAGATTTCTCCTTATTGTAGTATGGCTTTAGTATCCTATGTAGAGGCAATTGCAGATGGTAAGATTGTCAAAGTCCCTGAATCCTATGCACGGCGTGAAGGGTTGTTAATTGTGAAGAAAGTGCCTGATGTGGTGACTGAAGGAACGATGACTCCTTTATCTCGTGCTGTTCCAGGAGCCCCAAGTCATACTAAACGGGGATTATTGAAATTTGAGGAGTATCGCAAGCCTTTGCGTGATGATGAATTACGGGCAGGATTAGCAGATCATTTTCATTGGGAATTGCAGAAGCAACGTAAAGTGCGTAATATGACTCGAAAACAAGTGAGTGATGCAACGGGTGTGAAAAAAGAAGATATTAAATTGCTTGAAAATGGAGTGGTGGGACGAGATTATGTGGCGTTAAGTACTTTAGAACGATATTATGGGGTGAATGTACGAAGAGGGGGAAGTTACTTACCTCATACCCCTCATGCTTCTACGACCAAAAGCATTGTTGCGGCCTCTTCAGTACAAGCGATTGCTGATGCTACGGCTCAGGATTTGATGGGGAAGGATATTTCCTTGGTTGATGAAGAGTAAGGGCAAGCTTTATAAATCGCTTTTTGTCTCAGCTTTGTATGCATATTACACTTACTTTGTCTTCTAAATCTGAAGCTACTCTGTCTTTAGACAATGTTACTGTTGCTGAGGCTCTTCGCGCGTACCTTTATGAACAAGGGGTTGATTTCGCTGCTTGGAAAAAAGAGCATTATTCAAAACCTGTTATCATGACTATTCGCCATGCCGCGGGCGTTGAAAAGGTAGTAAAACAAGCGGTTGTTGCTGTGCAAAAAGATACTGAAGCCATGGCTAAAGGCTTGTAACTCTTTTTTTCTTGAGTAACCTTTATTAAGCCCTTTTTCTTAGTATTTTTGAGGTGAAGACATGAAATGTAATTGTTCTCTTGTTCAAACTGTGTTGTATCTTGTGATCGCAGTCCTTGCATTTTGGCCAGCGCTTCTCGGTTCGAGTAGTTTGATCATAGGTATTGCAGCAGTTCTCTTGCTTGTACATCAATTTGCGTGCAAAGAATGCTGTGACGTATCTCAGAAAAAGAAGAGATAATTCTCTTTTTCTTTCTATTTTTTATTTTTATTTTAAGAGCTTAAAAAAGCCCTTTCTTTTTAATTCCTTTTTCCGTTATTTCAAAGTTAAGTTCTCGTTCAGGTAATGAGCGATGTTTCCGTATGACTGCTTTTCTCATGCCATTTTCTTTGGTAAGTTCTATATGGCATTTACTCCAATATTGCATGACATCACCTCCAACCATTTTGGTTGTTTCTTCCCAGCGATAGACTTGGTTGGTGATAATGACTGGAATATGTCGTTTACGTGCAATTTCTGCAAGTTGTTGCATTTGTTTTGCAAGTTGTCTATTTGTATTTCGCATTTGTTCTTCGGACACTCCTACGTTTTCAAGGCGATACAGAATGGTCATGCCATCAATAATGAGGACACTGATGCCTTGTTTGAGATATTTATTGAGTTGTTGAAATGCCTGTTGTTGTTCTCCAAATGAGGTTGGTTGAAGTACACTGATGTTGGGAAGTATTTTTTCTGTTTCTTCCCCTGCAAGTTGAGTAATGCGTTCAATGCTGAATCCCCCTTCAGTATCGATAAACACTACTTTGTTTCCTTTTTTCGCTTGTGAAATTGCAACGAGTAAGCAATAATTAGTTTTTCCTGCACCTGAAGGTCCGTAAATCATTGAAATAATGTCTGACTCATACCCTCCATGAAGTAATACGTTGAGATCATAATTTCCTGCAGATATTTTTTCCATATCTTTTTATTTTTTCCTTCTTTATAAGATTATGAGTGCTTAGAATATTAGTAGTTATTTCTCTTTACTAATTCTCTGAGTTTAACTTCTCCCAATGGTTTGTCATCTTTTGGGATGCGTAATGAGGCTTTGAAATCTGACCAGACGTTTTTATTATATTTGAGGTTAATGAAAAAGACAATACCTAAGGCGATAAGTGCGCCCACTCCTGCAAGAGCCATATCTTTTTGTGCATCCCAAATATCTCCTTGACTTCCGAGGAAAGCGAGTCCTGCTTCAGGATTTACTATTGCTGCAACACCCCATTCAATGAGTTCATATATACAAGATGTTGCTAGCGTGAGTTCAATTGGAATCCAATAACTCCAGAATCCACGCTGTTTTCCAATACGCATAAAGATTTCACGCATGGGGTAAGCAATGAGAAAACCGAAACAAAAGTGTACTAAGCGATCGTACATGTTTCTACTTGAACCAAACCAGTCTTGGAGGGTATAACCAAAGGGAACTTCTGCATACGTATAATGACTACCAATTGTATGGAGTATCATAAATAGCGTGATGAGCGTATATGAAAGATTAGAAAGACGGAAATAGCGTGCAGTGATAAGTATTAAGGGGACAGTGATGAAAGTGAGATAATTTTCAAGGAGCCAATCATGTGGATATACCGGGTCACTTGCTGCCCAGATCCAGACGGCCAGGAAAAGAGTGAGTAAGAAGAGTTGATATCTTGTTTCTTTTTTCATATCATTCTTCTCTTTTTTGTTTTTATATAGTTGTTGTTTTGAGGAAAAAATAAATGTTTATATATGAGTAATTGTTGGAGAAACGACGTACAAGAGAGTGATGATTCTTTCGTTAGTGTTTGCACTTCTTTTTGTATCGACGGTAAGTAGTTTTTATCGTCGGTAGGAATTTTCTTTTGAAAGATATGCTTTTATACTCGTCTTTGTCAATCAGAGTATGGTGATGCAGTATAAGGAATTAGTTGAAGTGTATGAGAAGCTTGGAGGAACAACCAAGCGTTTGGAGAAACGCGATATTCTTGCGAAGTTTTTACCTCTTTTGTTAAAAGAAGATGCACGATTTGTGTATTTGCTTCATGGAAAAGTAACTGCTGATTATGATAATCGAGAATTTGGTATTTCGAAGCAATTAGTGATGAAAGGACTTGCACAAACATTTGGAAAGACCTTTGAAAAGATTGAGGCTTTGTTTGCAACACAAGGAGATTTGGGAGAGATTACGGAGAAACTTGTTGAAAAACGAACACAAAAAGGATTGTTTTCAAAATCTTTGACTACTGCTTATCTTTTTACCCAATTAGAAAGTATTTTGGGATTGAGTGGGAAAGGAAGTGTGGAACGAAAGCTTGGAGTGGTTGAAGGATTGTTAGGACAGGCTTCAGCTTTGGAAGCAAAATATATTGTACGGACTTTATTGGGCGATTTGCGTATTGGTGTCCAAGGGGCGGTGTTGGTTGATGCGATTGCACAAGCCTGGTATCCTGATGAAAGTGAAGTCATTGCATTGGTGCAAGAGAGTTATGATTTGACTACTGACTTTGCGGGCGTGCTACATGCTGCTGCGCGAGGGAAAGCTGCGTTGCGGAAAATGGTGTTACATCCGAATAAACCTTTGCAAGTTATGTTGCCGGTGAAAGTGACGGATTTAGCTGAAGCATTTGAGATTTGTGGGAAACCTGCTGCTTTGGAACATAAGTATGATGGGTTTCGGATGGTGCTGATGCGTGATGAAAAAGGAGAAATTCGTTTGTTTACTCGAAAATTGGAATCAGTTACACATCAATTTCCTGATGTAGTACAAGTGATGCAGAAAACGTTGGGAAATACTACTTATATTTTAGATGCTGAGGTAGTGGGGCATGACCCGAAAACAGGCAAGACAAAACCATTCGAAGCAATTAGCCAACGTATTAGACGAAAGCATCATATTGAAGAATTAGTGAAACAATTGCCAGTGGTCGTCAATGTGTTTGATGTGTTGTATTATAAAGGAGAAGGGGTGACTGAATTGCCTTTTGTCGAGCGAAGGAAATTACTTGAGAAGATTATTCCTGTTCATAAAGAGATTCATCCTTCTGAACAGATAGTTACTGATGACCTGGCTGTTGCTGAACGATTTTACAAAAAAGCGCTTGCTTTAGGTGAAGAGGGTATTATGATTAAGAAGTTAGATGCTCCTTATCGCCCAGGGAGGCGAGTAGGGTACATGGTTAAACTAAAACCTCTTGTAGCTGATTTAGATGTGGTTATTGTGGGTGCAGAGACAGGAACTGGTAAACGAGGGGGCTGGTTGACGAGTTATGTGGTTGCATGTAAAGAAGGGGCACATTACAAAGAATTGGGAATGGTGAGTAGTGGATTGAAAGAGAAAGAGGAAGAAGGGATGACCTATGAAGCAATGACAAAACTTTTGAAACCGTTGATTACGCATACTGAAGGAAATATGGTCCGAGTGAAACCCCAACTTGTGGTGAGTATTACGTATCAAAATATTCAACCAAGTCCACGGTATACTTCAGGATTTGGATTACGTTTTCCACGTATTTTACATTATCGTCCTGATCGGAAACCGCATGATATAGCTACCTTGGATGAGATTAAGGCGTTGGTGAAGAAACAACACGCCTCTGGTGGTTTTGGATTACAGTGAGAGGCCCTTTTTTCTTCTTCTCTATCCCTTTATAAACGGCACCTTTATAAAGGAAGTACTATATAAACACCGATATGGGTACATCGGATTTGAAGGTCCAAAATATTGTTGCTACCGCTTCTTTAGGTAAGGAAGTTTCTTTGACTAAACTTGCACGTTCTCAAAGTAATACTGAATATAATCCTGAGCAATTTCCTGGTTTGGTGTTGCGTATCGAGAAACCAAAATCTGCAGTGTTAGTGTTTAGTTCTGGAAATCTGGTGTGTACGGGTACTAAATCGGTGGCACAAGTAAAAGAAGTCATTAAAGCAGTGATGAAACAAATTGGTAAAATTGGAGTACGTATCACCACTGTTCCAAAGATTACCGTGCAGAATATTGTTGCTTCTGGAAGCATCGATTTACAATTGAATTTGAATGTACTTGCATTACAACTTGAAAATACAGAATATGAACCTGAACAATTTCCAGGGTTGGTGTATAAATTAGTTGAGCCTACGGCTACGTTCTTATTGTTTAGTAACGGGAAGTTGGTATGTACTGGAACTAAGAATAAACAACAATTAGATGATTCTATGGAACAATTGAATAAAAATATTCGTGCAGCAGTTAAGTTGAGTGAGAAGTAAAGATAGGTTTATTGTTTACTTACCTTTTTGTGAGGTTCTGAATGTATGTTTTGATGAAGTGCGAGAGCAGGTATTCAGGTATTTTCTTACCCCATAAGAAAATAATAGTTCCCCTTCCTTCTTTTTCTTACTCGGTATGAATATATGCAGATCTCTTTATCTTGAGCTTGGGACTCTTTTTTTGATGCGCTTCAGGTTCTTCACACCACGCTTGCACTTCCTCATGTTTTTGTACTTTTATAATTGCATTTTGTTGCGAGTAGAGTCTTCTAACCTACTGGTTTTCTTTACGTTTTATCTCCTCTTCTACTGAGCCGTTTTTGGCGAAATGTTTATATAGCGTCTCTCTCTCTCTCTCTCTCGTATGCATAAAGGGGCCCGTGTTGTTTTTATTTTCTTGTTAGTGGCGCTTTTGTCTGTTTCGTTGGTGAGTGCGGTGTGGTGGAATCCGTTTAGTTGGTTTGCAAAATCCCCGGATGTTCGATTTAGTCCTGATACTTCAGTGAATACTTCAGTGAATACTTCAGTGAATACTTCAGTGAATACTTCAGTGAATACTTCAGTGCCTTCTGTTCCTCCTGCTACGTGTACGGATAGCGACGGTGGAAAGAACTATGAGGTTCTTGGAACTACAACCGGAGCAACAAAATGTTTAAATCAATCAGCCTGTACGCCATATACAATAACTGATTATTGTGCACAAGAAAGACCCTATGACAATATCGGAATGAATAAAACAAAAAATACCTTGGTTGAATTTTATTGCGATGGCGGATTACTTTACTCTAAACCTTTGGAGTGTCCTAATGGCTGTTCAAATGGGGCTTGTATCTCTCCAAGCAATTATATTTCTGTTAATCTTTCTTCAGGGTATTATGGTGCTCCTGTCCAAATGCCTGATGGCAATTTAAGCAAATGGGTTACTGGTTCAAATGGGGCAAGTATTTATTTATTAAGGAATAACAAATATGAATCATCATCTTATCTCTTTGGTAAATGGTCCAATGATTTTAATCCTGCTTTAAAAACAAATGAAGGAATTCTTGTTAGAACAACAGGCCCAGTTACATTTACTGGTTATTTTATTGATGGAACCTTAAACATAAGTCTTGTATCCGGTTATAATCTTGTTTCTGAGCCAAGATGTAGTAATAGATTTAATTACAAGGCGTCTAACGTATTGGGAGAGTTACAGCGGAAAGGAATAAGTTGTAATACCATTACAGAGCCTACACTTGAAAATGGTAATGCAAAATGGTTCAGCACTAATCGAACTTATCAACCTTCACCTTCTGGAACAAACGAAGATTTCAGACTGCAAAATGGAAGAGCCTATTTTATTGCATGTAGTGGTTTTACTGGAGAAAAAGTTTGGAATCCTGAATGTGGGACTTCGGAATGCACTGATAGCGATGTTACTTCCTATGCTCCTGATGGTAAAAACATCTTTGTGCAGGGAAGCACTACTCAGGGAGGAACTCCTCAAACTGATTCATGCAATGGTAATATGGTGCAAGAAAACTATTGTGCTTCTGGTGGAATGGCGCTTACTCCCTTTACTTGTCCGGGAGGATGTAGTAATGGAGCATGCACACAGGTAGCTTCAGGTACCGCTTCGTATCGTGATCAGAGTGAAGATCGTGCAGGACAATGGAATCAATTTGTCCAAGCAGGAGGAACTGATTTCGCTGTTCGTTTTAATCTTACTTCTACTACTGGTGGTGTTATTCGTGGATTAGATCTTACTCATGCTTGGGCAGGAGAATATTGGTCAACTACAAATACCCGAGCTTGGCCGATTGTAGTGTATAATGATTCATCAAGGACCCTTGTGAACAAAGCGTATAAGCAAGAGATTCCCTTTGGTATTGGGACGACTCCCTTTGTTCTGTATATGCAACCAGCTCATACGCCCTTTGAAGGGGCAACGTTAGTGGTGACCTTGAGTTCTGGACAAACATTTACTGTTGCGATTCCTAAACCTGTGCAAACATTTACTGTTGCGATTCCTAAACCTGTGAATGCTGTTCAAACTGTTACTATCTCTCCCGCTCGTTCTGCTGCTCAAGTTAAACCATCTTTAGATCGACTTTGTGTTGAAGCAGGACATGCTTATTCTACAAATCATACAACACAATGCTGGACGCACGGATGTAGACGTAAAGGAAACGTGAAGGTATCATGGGATGGCACTTCTTGGGTTGCAGCCCCTGCTTGTGACGGAGATCGTTGCGGATATTTAACAAGCGTTACTTGTGCGACTGTTCAAACTGTTACTATCTCTCCCGCTCGTTCTGCTGCTCAAGTTAAACAATCTTTAGATCGACTTTGTGTTGAAGCAGGACATGCTTATTCTACAAATCATACAACACAATGCTGGACGCACGGATGTAGACGTAAAGGAAACGTGAAGGTATCATGGGATGGCACTTCTTGGGTTGCAGCCCCTGCTTGTACCGGAGATCGTTGCGGATATTTAACAAGCGTTACTTGTGCAAAAAGAGTTTAGCGCTCGGAACATTAGTCTATCCTATCAACCCAACATAAATAACAATTAAATAGTCGTTTCTTGTTAAGGTTCCGCAAAACGAACGTTTCGTTGGGGTTTCTGTCGTATGGTTTCTTCACCTGCATATCAGACAAGTTGCGGCACTACAACCTGTTCTCCAGGACATCAACAGATAGGCTCTCCTCACTTTTGTTAACTTTTCCTTCGAATTTTTCTGAACATATTATCCACGCATAAGCGCTGCTTTAGTATCTTTTTTATTGGAATACCCCCTTGTTTCAAGATTTTTTTCTTATTCTTTTTTCTTTTATTTGAGGTAAAGTTATCAAGAGCATATTTTGCATTTGTGAGGTATATAAAAAGCTTCTGAGGGCCCGTGTTCATATTATCCTTTCAAATCAGAAATACCTAGGAGGAGAAATAAGAGGCCAAGACCAATGAGTCCCCAGAAGAGTCCACCTGTGAGAACAATAAGTGCATTTGTCCACCAGAGTGGCCAGGTGCTTAATGCAAGTCCTACTGGTACTATAATAAGGATAAGTCCAAGAAGAATTTCAAGCCATTTATTCATATCTTTTATTTTCTTTTTTCCTATATAAAGATTGTTGTCATTCAACAATCTTATTTTTAGAGGGTACTTTTTTGTCGAGGAGTATTTATAAATGCGTACATGCCCAGTATATGATGCAGGTGATTGCTTCTCAGCGAGGACTCGGTGCGATTAGTATCGGACTTTTGATAGGTATTTGTTTAGTGGTTTTGAGTTTAGGGGGAATGGGTGCCGCTCGATTTTTTTCTGACGAACATATTTGTTTACAACGTGCGATTATTGAAGATGAAGGGAATGTTCTAACGGTACAAGTTAAAGTGAATGTGAATGCCTTTAATCCTCCTTCTTCTTTTTTACTCGAAGAACAACTTCCTCTTGGATGGACGTTTATTGATTCTTCTGCCCAACCTACGACGGTGAAAGAGCGAACGTATTCTTGGTTTTTCTGGCGAGGAGAAGGATTATTGCCTATTCGTGATGGTGTTCTTTCGTATCGCGTGCGTGCACACTCCGTTGATGCAGTTACGGGAACAGTGGTGATACGTAATATGTCAACTGAAAAAGAATATCTTCGTATTCCTTTGGGGAGTGAAACCATATGCGCTTAATGCGTTTTGTTTTCTTTTTAATTGGACTTTGTTTATTGGTTAGTTTTGTTTCGGGTGCTTCGTTAAAAACATTTAATTTTGATAGAAATCGAGATGGTGCGTTTGCTGGAGAACAAGATATTCAATATTGGGTTGCAGGATATACTTACGGATTGATTAAACCTGAAACGCTTTTGTATATTGCCGATAGTGTTCCTCGCTCAGGTACTTTGAAATGTATCTCTGATAATCTTGGGGATTGTTTTACCGTTCCTTTGTATACAACTGATGTGGCAGCAACTCGACAGGGTACGTTATTTGTGTTGCGTGCGTTTGGATTTAGTGATGTTCCTTCTGCTGAACCTGCTCGAACTCCCCTTGCTGCTTTTTTTGCTCCTTTTGCAGATTTACTTTCTCCGACGGGACATGTAACGTTTGAATATTTGAGTGATGATGGTGATGGCGGAAGTGGGGGAGATGGTGATGATGATGATGATGGTGGAGATGGAGGAGATGGTGGAGATGATGGTGGAGATGGAGGAGATGGAGGAGATGGAGGAGATGGGGGAGATGGAGGAGATGGGGGAGATGGAGGAGATGGGGGAGATGGAGGAGATGGAGGAGATGGGGGAGATGGAGGAGATGGGGGAGATGGCGGAAGTGAAGGGGGAGATGATGGTGGAGATGGTGATGGTGGAGATGATGGTGGAGATGGTTATGATAAGTATTATTTTGCAGATGTATATAAGTATCCTCAAGAAGAAGGAGAAGGGCATACTCTTCCTGAAGGTTTATCTGTTATTGGTTTGGTTAAAAAAACTGGTCCAGGTGAACCAGTGCTTGTTACTTGTCAGGGTTGTACTGGTACGGATGTTGAGAGCGAAAAAGGAGGGGAAAGCGTACCTGATGGGCAACGAATAGAAGGTGATTTGAATGGAGATGGTACTGTTGACGGTGATTTTAAAATTCTCCCCGTGTATTATGTTAAGGATACAAGTAATTGGGAACCTGCTCCTGAAAGTGTGTATGAAACGATTGCGAAGAGAACCTGTCCAGAACTTTCTGATCAAGCGGAAGCGCAAGGATGTACGATTGCAGGTGATGTGGCAGCAGGAGATTGTAAGATGTTATGTCCTCGTCCAAGTTGTGAAGAATTACTTGCACAAGAAGGGGATTCGTTCTGTTCTGCTGAAGGGGTGCGTGTGACAAAAGAATGTAGTACTGAATCTGCTCCTACTCCTACTCCTACTCCTAACCCAACTGTATGCCCTACCTGGTGCCTTGCGGACTATACTCCAGTTTGTGGCTCTGATGGTAAAACCTATTCAAACTCGTGTACTCTTCGTGTTGCTGCTTGCCAAAACCCAAATCTACAATTGACTGCCAGTCGATATGGTGCCTGTGAAACACCTGCTCCTAGCCGGGTGTGGTCTGGAGCAGAGAATTATCCTCTTCCAAAAATTAAATCTACTGAAAGATGGGATCCTTCTTGTGGTCCTGTTCCTGAGGGAGTTAAGATTGAGCCTATTGAAAAACTTTTTCCTCATGATGAGGTTGTTGGGGATCCTAATCGTCCCTCCGGGCAACCAGGTCCATCGATAGACGTGGGAGGGGTAGCGGTTACGATTATTTCTTCTGAAGTTATTGGGAGCCAGGCTATTATTACTCTCCCTGCTGAAACCTGTTATAGTATTCCTCTTTGTACTGGGCCGTATGCTTGTTTAGCTCCTGCTCAACAAGTTCCGTGTGATAGTCCTTCCTGTACGTCTGGACCTTGTTCAGGAACTGATGGAGAAACAACTGGTCCTGACCCTGATACGTGTGGAGCTTTTGGATGGGATCCAACCTGTAACTTGGATATTAATTTTGATACGTGTACAACCGGTGGAGAAACGTATCAATGTCCGAATGGGAAGATTGTTGCGAAACCTTGTGAAACCGTTACTCCTTCATCGGATCTTATTCCTCTCAGTTTCTCTTCTCCAATTGTTACTCAATTAACTAGTGCCCCAGGATTTGTTCCATTACTTTCTCCGAAAATTGATGAATGGACAATTCAATTAGGAAAACAAGAATGTTTACCTGATGGGAGTGGGGTACGTCAAGACTTTAGTTTTGGCGTTAATAAGGTTCTTGCTTCTTCATACATGCTTTACAACTCTCGTGGAGGATGGGATCAATTAATTCAACAAGGAACAACAGGAAATATGAAAGCTCAGGAAACAATTGATTCGTATTTCATCTATAAATTTGGAGAAGAAGTTACTTTGAAATTATTTGGTGATGGTGTTCAGCGAGCTTCTGTTGGTCCATTTGTAATTCCTCAGAAAGATACGTGTATTACTCAATTAGATAAAGCAGTTTGTGGAAATAACATTTGTGAAACAGGAGAAGCAACAGGAAATGCGTGCACTGTTTCTTCTACCTCTCTCCAAACAATTGGTCATTCTTATTTCGATGAACCTCGATTTGAAGCTTTGGCTGCTTCTTCTGCTTGTTCGTATCTAGGTCTTCAGGGTGAAAAGCGAGGAAATACTTGTTATTATCCTTGGTATGTTTTTGATATGACTGATATTCAGAATCAAGCAATGTGTGCACAGCGTGGAGGTACGTATGCGATTGCGAATAATGAACGACAATGTACCTTATCAGGTATTGGGGTATTTTTTGAATCAACTGATAGTAATCGATTAGTTACTTGGCAAAAAACTGATGGTTATCAAGGATGTGCCTGTCGAACTTCTACTGGTAGTGCAACGGCTTATATCTGTTCTCCTGTTACTGTTTCTGCTCAATGTCGTTCTGGTACGTATATTGGAAGTTCTTCTTCATCTTCTTCTGCTACTCCTGCAACTACAACTCCAACAACCACAACCACAAGTTGTGCGCAACCTTTGAATCCTCGCCCTGCAGGTTATGATGCTACGACGGTAGTCTATCAAACAGGAGCTTATTATTCCTTTTTCAATATTCAAGGAGATGGGACCTATTTCGTCGGTGGTTATCCAGGAGGAGTTGTATCCTTCCCTGATGGGCGCGGCTCGTATCCTCCAGGAACACAGGTACGTATCAATGGAATTGCGGGACTAACGTGTTTGCAATTGCCAGGAAGTTCTACCTCTTTTGTTACTCCACTTACTCAAACGCCTACGACACAAGGTACGGGTATTGCAGGTTGCCCTGTTTTGTATGATGAAACAAGTGCAGGATATCAAGCAGGTACTTTCCAAGGATATTCTCGTTCATCTTGGCAAGTTCCTGTTTCAGGATTTGTGAGTAAATCTTCTATTGGTACGATTCCTCTTGGTTTCTCTCTTACTGCTCCTTCTGTTTGGCAGATCGGTTCGCAAGGAGGACCAGCGTATGGTTCATTAACGTTAGATGGTCAGTCTATTTCATTGCCTCCTCATGGCTCATTTAATTCGATTAAATATGCTTCAGGACAAATTGTACGAGGAAGGTATACTGCTCAATCAGGTGAGCAAACAACGTTCTGTGTTCGTCTTCCTGGCGGTGTTGTTCCTGTTTCTACACAACAAGAGCAAAAAATTACTGCTACTTATCTTGGTGCTGATCAAGATCGCGTTGGTCCGTGGGGAACCTTTTCAGCGTACGGGGGAGTTGATCATCATTTCATAGTGCAATTGTCTCTTCCTGTTGCAAAGACTATTACTTCAGCCTATCTACAACATGCATTTCAAGGAGAATATTGGTCGACTTCTTCTACCAATGCATACCCTCTTGTATTTATTGGAAATGGTCAGCAATTGAATTATGAATATGGTCAGTCTTTGGGAATCTATCCTGCTGGAACTTATCAATTAGATGTATTTGCTGCAAAAGTGCAACCTTGGAGTGGAGGAACTTTGACACTTTATTTTGCAGATGGCTCTTCACAGGTTATTACTATTCCAGTGAGTGGAACTGGTTCTGGAAGTAAAATTGTAGTTGATTTTGTTCCGATTGGTTCGAGTGTGTGTTCGAATGGTGGTCCGGTTTATCAACCTTCGAGTGGAGATGGTATGAGTACGACTTCATTTGTGACTCATTTGGGTGGAAATCTTGTCTTTACGTATGAAAATGTTGGAGGACAATGGAAATTGAGTCAAACAACTGCAGCAAGTGTTGCTCCTTTGGTGGGTACGATGTATCCTTCGGGTAGCGTTGTGCCCTATTCTCCTTCTTACTTTTCGGGAGGAACACACTACGTGCATTTCTGTCTTGCCTTACCAGTTATCAAGGCAACTTCTACTTCAGGTACCTTTAGTTGTAGTACTCCTGATGCAACAACGTTTGCTAATGGGTTGGTTACGTTGAGTACTGATGCGTTTGTTGAAACATTGTATGAACGTTTGTTCTTACGATCTTCAGATCCTCAAGGAAAAGCATACTGGACTGGTTTACTTACACAGGGAATTTCTACTCGTGCACAAGTTGTAGAGGGCTTCTTAAAAAGTGTTGAATATAAGGCACTTTATGCTGAACGTTGTACGGTGATTGCTCCACCAACTACTCCTACGACTACTCCCAATGTCCCTAAAGTGCCAGAGGTATGTACTCAAACGGTATCGGTGGGTAGTTGTCCACAAGACTGTAAGGTGCAACCTCCTGCTGCAGTATGGGGCATTCAAAAGACTGGACTCTCTTGTGATACTAAGAAAGATCTAGCTGCGGTTTATTTTCAATTAGACGTGGGTGATGGAGCATGGTACTTGGTTGATTCTCGTGGAGGACTTGTTCATAAGGGGACGGGTGGAGGAACAGATGGCAAAGTTGGACCGTTGCCTAGCTTCTTTGGAGCTTACGGTATGAGCGGAGAGATGGTACTTTATTCAGGCGTATATCCTTTGGGAACCTCTCAAGCATCATTTTCGTATATTCTTCCCGGTCCTGCCGGATGTAATGATGTGACGAGCGAACCTGATAATTGGTATGTTGATTTATGTGGAGAAAAAACTGTTCGTGGAGATCCTATTTGGGTTGGAAGAGTGTGTGTTGATTCTTTAACGCATGCACCTATTGATTCTGTTTTGTGTACTCCTATCATTACTATTGTTGGTGGAGGAAAAGGTGGAGGAGAAGGTGGAGGAAAAGGTGGAGGAGAAGGTGGAGGAGATGGTGGAAATCATTGTACGAGCGATTATACTCCTGTGTGTGGTGCAGATGGCAAAGATTATAGAAATGCTTGTTGGGCTGATACTTTAGGAGGGGGAGTTGCTTTCTATTGGGAGTGCAAATATAGTCGTAATTTTATTGGTATTTGTCAGGGACGTGAACGTGCAAAACAATTTGCCTATTATCCTTTTGGAAGAGATTCTCGTCATGCGTTACGTTTTACCGATAGTAAAGGATCTTTTGTTTCTGAAAACTTATATGAAGAATGTTATATTAGTGAACATCCCTTTGGTGAATTTGGGCAAAAGGTTGATTCATGTGAAGGAGAGAAGTGTTATGTGAGCAAGTTATATTGTGTTGCTCCTGGTGTTTCACCTGAACGTGGAGGAGATTTTGTACCTTGTACTTCGTGTTCTGATGGAGAATGTGCAGCATTCAGAGAAGAGTCGTTTGTATGTCCTGTTGCTCCGATTTGTATTGCCCCTGCGGATTGTTCTTATTCCAATCCAGGTATTGATCACTTTGGTTGTCAAATTGATTGCGGTACGTTATCTTGTGAAGGTAATGGCAGAGATGCATGTGGGCCTTTGACTTGTCCTCGTGCTCCTAAAGGATATCATTATGGTGCCCCTGTTCTCAATGAAAAGGGATGTCCAATTACTTGTGGAAATATAGTATCAGATGATGTTGTCCTTTGTGCCGATGTAGTTACCTGTCCTCAAGTGTTTATTCCAATTGGGGGAAAGTGTACACTTGAAGATAATTCTTATGACGCGAATGGCTGTTTGAGTGGTTGTGGAAAGTTGCATTGTGTTAAAATTCCTGAACCAGTTACTTGTTCTGCAGTGTATAAACCAGTATGTGGGGATGATGGAGTAACGTATGGTAATTCATGTGAAGCAGAAACACTTGGAGTGAGTATTGTTTCTACTGGTGCATGTACGACTCCTCCAGTGGGTATACTTTGTTTGCCTGGATTTACTCATACTTGCTTTGAAGGTAGCTGTACGTGTGTGAGCGATGGTGCGGGGAATACAAATCAGGCAGGGTGTACATCGTTGAGTGGTACTATTGTTCCTACGATGTCAAGTTATACTTCTTCAGTTGGTACCGTATCAAGTAATAGTGAAGCATTGAATTATCCAACGGTTGGTGGTCCGCAAGGACAGGCCTGGGGTGCTTTCTCAGGTGGGACAAACTTCTGGCAATCGCAGGTTGTTTCAGCTAGTGCACCAAAATGGATTCAGTATTCATTTATTGCTCCTCGTACTATTGGTGCGTATCAATTTAAACTTCTTGGAGGGAATCCATTAGTTGCTCAGTTTGTTCTGGAGTCTTCTGATGACGGTGTTACTTGGGCGATACGAGATAGTGCTTCTTTGAGTGATGCACGCACTGTGAATAAACGGATGCTTGCTTCCCCTGTTTCTGCACGCTATTATCGTATTACGTTTACGAAGTTGGAAGTACAAACGCCAGGTAATCCTCAGAATACTTTGGTTGTTATGCAGTCTCTTGAATTCTATGAATGTACTGGGGGATCTGAATATGCGTGCGCAAGCGAACCTTCTGCTCCTGTGTGTGGTACAAATGAAGTAACGTATGATAAAGCTTGTTTAGCTACTCAAGTAGGAATAACGATTGCATATCAAGGAGTGTGTTCTACGATTTCAACCACTTGCCCTACACTATTTGGTTCAATATCTGCTGGTCCATTAGTATGTGGAGAGGATGGTATTTCGTATTCTAGCCCCTGTAAAGCTGCACAAGCGCAAGTAGCTGTTGCTTATTATGGCCCTTGTGTTCCTTCTTGTGCAAGCCAACCTGCGTCTCCTGTGTGTGGGGCAAACGGACTTTCTTATATGAATCCTTGTTTTGCAGGTCAAGCGACTACTTCTGTTGCTTGTGCAGGTAGTTGTCCTTGTTCGGGAGATATCCTTGTACCTCCGATTACTTGTACTAATCCTTTGGGATGTACTATTGGAATTGTTACTAATACTACGCTTCCTAGTGCATGTGGAGATAAGATCTGTGATACTAAAGCAGGAGAAACTCGTGCGTTGTGTCCTGCTGATTGTAAGAGTCTTGCTGAGGAAATGTGTACTAAGCGTAAGGGGGAATTTGATAGTAAAAAACTTGTTTGTGTTGTTGGTAAAAAAATTATTCCATCTAATCCTGAAAATGTACGACTTGATGCTTCTCAATCAGATAGCCTTGATAGTTTGAAGAAACAAAAGAATCAAGCTGCTGTGCAAGCATTGATTGGAAGAACTTCAGGAACTGCTTCTGCTGTACGTGATGATGTGCCAGGTACTGATGAAGAATTGGAAGAAGCAGGAGTTATTCTTGGAAAGAACTCTAAAACAAGTCGTGATAAATCTCGAGGATCTCTGTTTGTAACGCGAGGATGTTTTGATGATCGTTTGACCGATATTTCACGTATCTTGAATTGGTTCAAGTGTGTTTATCTTCCTCGATTTTTACAAAGCTGATTGTAGTATTGCAGTAAGAACATTCCCGTTAGAATGGGAATCTTCGGGAGCTTTATATAGTTCTTATTTGTATTTATATTATGAAGCGAACATCTATTCAACTCGATGTACATGATCCACGTTTATCGTTGATTACAGAAGCATTACGTAACAAAACTGCTCGTGTGTTACTTGATCGTTTAAGTGCTGGGCCTGCATCTAGTGGTGAACTTGTTTCGGCTTTGTCTCTTCCCTTTAGTACCGTTGATTATACGATTAAGAAATTAGTAGATGCTGGATTGGTGGTGCCTGCTTCTTCTTGGTGGAGTGTAAAAGGTAAGAAGGTAGTGAAATATGAATTGGCACATACACAATTTATTATTTCTCCTCGTCCTTTACTCAAAGGTGTGCTTCCTGCATTGCTTGGTTCAGGACTCTTTGCTGTTTTAATAAAAATAAGTGGCGTGGGTACTTCGGTTCTATCTGATACGAGTATGAAAGTTGCTTCTGATGCTTCGGCAAGTAGTGCACTTATGGAACGTATGCCTTCTGATTTGATTCAACCTGGTGCAAATGTGATTTTACCTGATATTGCCTTGTGGTTTTTACTTGGTTCTTGTGTGGGTATAGGAATTTTTCTTGTTTGGAATTATTACGTTTCTTTAGTGAAAGGAGGTAGTGTATCATGAATTCTACCTATGGACTTATTGGATTGGTAGTGGTCATTATTGCATTGGGGGGATATTTAGTGATGGCTCCTGGAACAGTTCCTACTGTTTCAGCTATTGGAGAAGTTACGTTACATGCTCCTGCTGATGAAGTGGTGGTGTATGTAGCAATTGAACAACGTCATCAATCGGCACAAACAGCTCAAACAAATATGCGTACTGTAAGTGATGCTGTTGCAACTGCTGTTCGTGCACGTGGAGTTCCCGATTCTGCGATTCAAATGCAAACTGAACAATTATATCAGGACTATTCTTGGGAAACGGGAAAACAAGTTCTCAAAGGTTTTGTTGCAAGTCAGTCAATACATATTCGTACGAGTGATGTGCGTTCAGTTGCCGGTATCGTTGATGCAGTTGTTGAAGCAGGAGGATTAGTACAAGGTATTAACTTTGAACTTTCTGATGAACATGCTGCTTCCTTGAAAGCTGAAGCATTGACTGCTGCTGGAAAAGATGCTGAACGAAAAGCAACCGCTCTCGCTTTAGGTGTTGGTAAAAGCCTTGGTTCACTTGTTTCAATACAAAATGAGGACTATTCTTATGCTCCTGTTGTGTATTATGCTCGTGGAGAAGGTGTTGCTTCTGCTGAAGATGCAAAATTTGCTGCTGCCTCTCTTACTCCTCGTGAACTCGATGTTTCTGCACGTGTTGCAGTAACCTATCGCATTTCTCGCTGGTACTAAGAAAAGCCTTTTTTTATTTTTTATTTTTTATTTTTTTTGAGTAATGTTTAAATAGGGCTTGTACCTATTTTTGTTATGGTAAAGAAGAGTGTGCGACGTAACTTTCATTGGAAAACTGCGTTATTTGTTCTTTTGATTGTAGCTCTTGGAATAGGTATTGCTTTGTATGCGACAGGTGCTATGTAGTATAGTCCTGAGGATGAAAAAGCCGCTTATGAAGCTGCTGGAAGAGCTGCATCTATGACTCGATAATTCTTTTTTATTGTCTTTTTTCCATAAGGCTTAAAAGCCGTTTCTTTCTCGTTGAGGGATGCTTTCTCAGGCTTCCTTGGATGATCTTCGTTCTCGCTTAGAAGGAGCTTCCTGTCCTGCTTTTTTGTTTGATAATGATGCAGATGGGTTATGTAGTTTTTTGATTGCTCGTCGAACATTAGGAAAAGGAATAGGTATTCCTGTACGGAGCTATCCTGCACTTGATGTGGGTTATTGTGAACAAGCAGTGTTACAAGGGGCTGATCTTTTGGTTGTATTGGATAAACCTTTTTTATCTCCTGAAAGTGTGCAGTTTGCGAAAGAACGTTCTTTGCCATTGATTGTACTTGATCATCATGCTGTTACAAAACCCGATTTTAGTGTTGATTTTCCATTATATATTGAATATAATCCAGCTTTGTTATCTGGAAAGGCACGAAGTGCTGAGCCGGTTTCGTATTTAATGTATCGCGCATTGGGACGAACTGAAGATCTTTGGTTGCTCATTACAGGGTGTATTGCAGATCATTATCTTCCTCAAGAATGGAATTCATTTACTACTTCTTTTCCTGCACTTGGGGGAACTGTTCAGGGACCATTTGATGCTTATTATGCAACAAGAATTGGAACTTTAGCTCAATCACTTAATTTTGGCTTAAAAGATTCTCTTTCACATGTGCGGAGTTTGATTCGATTTTTAATTGAGTGTTCTGATCCTGCTCAAGTTCTTTCAGATAATGCTCCTTCTTCTTTTCAAGAAAAAACTGCTTTTCTCCAGGTAGAGTTAGAACGTATTCTCGGCGAACGAGAAGTTAGAGGAAAAGTATTAGTTGTGCAATATGGGGGAGCAACAAGTATGAGTGCTGACGTTGCGAATAAACTTTCATATCTCTATCCAGGCATGTTTGTGTTTGTTGCGTATCGGAAAGGTGGATTAACAAATATTTCATTACGAGGTAAAGGAGTAAAGCTGGTGTTTGAACGAATTGCGCAGGGTTTTCCAGGGATTATGGGGGGAGGGCATGATGATGCTATTGGGGGACGTATTACTACGTCGGAAGTTGAACGTTTTATAACTGCTTTGGTGGAGGAAGTGGCATGAATGAAATACAAATAGAACTTATAGGGCGTGTTCAAGGTATACGTTTTCGAGCACTTGTTGCTAAGTATTGCCGGAAGCAGAAGATTACTGGCTATGTAGTGAATCGAGATGATGGAGGTGTGTTTGTATGTGCACAAGGAACCGTTACAACATTACATGCACTTGTTTCATGGTTACAAGGAAGTCCTGGATTAAGTAAAGTTGAAAGTATGCAGTATCATTGGAAATCATCAGGAAAAACCTATTCTTCGTTTGAAATTATTCGAAAAACGCATTTTTTTGCAGATCAACTTGCTAGTTTTCGTTCATTAGGAAAACGATTATTTTCACGTTCTCTTCCTGTTCCTACTCATGTCGCGATTATCCCTGATGGCAATAGACGATGGGCAAAACGTCAGGGAAAAGAAGTACACTTTGGTCATTATCATGCGGGAAGTTATGCTCATATGCAATCCTTATTACGTGGAGCACAACGAGCAGGAGTGAAGTGCCTTTCGCTCTGGGGATTTTCTACTGAAAATTGGACGAGACCAGAGATTGAACGAAAGGCAATTTTTTCATTGATTGAGAAATCCTTATCTGCTTTAGAACAAGATGCCCATCAGTATCGTATTCGATTTATACATGTGGGACGAAAAGATAGACTTCCACGTTCATTGGTAAAGGGATTATATCATATTGCAGAGGCAACTAAAACCTATACTGATTTTACGGTGGTGTTATGTTTAGATTATGGGGGGATTGATGAACTTGTTCGTGCTGCTCGATTATTGCAGAAAGGGAAGAAACAGATTACTGAATCTTCCTTGTTTGAAGCATTGGATACGGCAGGATTACCGAAGGTTGATTTGGTAATTCGTACTTCTGGCGAGCAACGTACTTCTGGGTTTATGCCTTTGCAAGCTGCGTATGCAGAATTATATTTTAGCGAGAAGTATTTTCCTGATTTTTCTGCCAGAGATTTTGAAGATGCTTTGCGTGAATATGGGAAGCGACAACGACGATTTGGGAAGTAATTTGAAAATATAACGAGTATTAACTTTTATGGAGATATAATTATTTTTTACTTTCTTAGTTCTATTTTTTAAATCATTAGTGGCAAAGTTAAAATTATTTTAACTGCATAATTTAATTTTATTAAATTTTTTTAGAATCGTTCACTTATCTCTTATTTACTTGCTGTTTTCCACATTAATTCAAAGTATAACTTATAGGAATCTGAGATTTCCTTGTTCTTTATTAAAATAGCTATTGGTTCTTTTGCCCAGAGGATAATAGCTACTTTGTCTTTGTAAATATTAATTGCTAAGGGATTATTGTATTTCTCGTGTATATATCTTATTTCTGCAAGTGGAATGCGTTTTATATTCCTATCATGTGTTATAATCCTTGTTTGTATCTTTCTTGCTTTTCTTTTTTGATCATACCATTTAAAATAAAATTGCAAAATTTTGTATGCTTCGCTGTTTGCACCTAAAATTAAAATTTCCTTTGCATTCAATTGATCTTCAAATATATTTTTTAAAGCTTGTTTGCCTTTATAGAATAATGTTTCTTCTTTTTCCTTTTTTTCATCTAATTTGCTTTTTAGCTGTTGAACCAGTGGAAGTAACATTGCTTGTTTTTCTTCTAAGTTTTCTAAAAGTTTATTAGGATTTGTAGCTGAGAATATTCTTCTATTATTCTTTAAGATATAACCTATTAGTCCTTTTTGTATAAGCATTTCTGTCGTGTCGTATATCGTTCTTCTATGTAGACCTGTTAATCGTGATATTTTTCCTGCTAAATTAGAACCGTTATTTATTAATGCTAAATAGACTTTTATTTCATTTTCTGTAAGTCCAGATTCTTTTAGTTGTTCATACATGTTATAATTAGATATTTTGAGTTTATAATTATTATCTTTATGAGGTGATAAATTTCACCTCATAAAATTATATAGCTTTTTTTGTTTTCTCACATATGAAAAACGAAGATAAAGAAATGAAAGGAGGGGAGTTATAATGGATGAAAAAATGGAACGCGGAATTCTCGAATTGATTGCTTGGGATAGAATAGATATTCCAATCTCTAGCTTGAGTGGAAAGCTCAAAAGAGGAAAGCCAAAGCTTGGAAAAGCTTTAGGTCTTGAAAATGGAGAATATAATGGAGAAAGAGTTTATGCTAGAGTTGAAACAAAAAATGAACAGAAAGCAAGAGGAATGGCTGAAGGGATAGAAAAATTCTGTGAGAACTATCCAACTGAAGGTAAAATTTTATCTGGATATATAGCTGAACAGAGAAAGGTCAGTGAAACTCATCTTTATTTTGGAATGAATGAAGGAAAGAGACTTACTGAAGATGATTATTCTATGGTTCTTAAGAGTATGGGATATTCTGAAGGAATGGCTAAAAATATGTATCCTGTTTTGATTGAAGCAAGTAGAAAACTATCAAAAGCAAGAGATGAAGAAAGAAGCGTCATGATTGGGATAAATACTTTCCGATAAACTACAATACTCTATTTTCTTTTTTTTTAATTTATTGTACAGCAAGTGAGTTAAGAAGCATATTTGGCGAGTAAGCAGAAGAGGAGGGGGAGTTCTATTCTTGTTCCTTACGATATGGATTTATATACTGTAGTATATGCTTTTTTGGATGAAACGTGAACAGATTGCTCGAAAAAACTTATTGCGAAGAAGTGCAGATGTAGGGGGCACTCCTGTGAAAGGATATGAATTTAATGAGGGTGTGCACTATGAGAAACTTTTAGCTAGTTTTGCCTCTACCGGGTTTCAGGCCAGTGCTTTTGCTGATGCGGTGGGGGTTGTGCAAACGATGCGAAGTGAACAGGCTTCTATTTTTATTGGATTTACGAGTAATATGGTCTCAAGTGGTGTGCGTGAGAGTATTCGCTATTTGTTTGAACATCAGCATATTACTTTGGGAGTATGTACGGCAGGAGCGATTGAAGAAGATATTATCAAATGTCTGGGTGATTTTTATATCGGCGATTTTCATGCTTCGGGGAAAGAACTTCGTGCAAAGGGTATTAATCGTATTGGTAACGTGTTTGCACCGAATAATCGATATGTTGCATTTGAGAAATGGTTTCAACCGTTATTGGATGAATTGTATGCCGAAAGTGTGAAAACAGGAGTTCCTCTTTCTCCTAGTGATATTGTCTGGGCGATGGGAAAGAAGATTAATGATACACGAAGTATTTGTTACTGGGCGTGGAAGCAGGGGATTCGATTATTCTGTCCGGCATTGACTGATGGGGCATTAGGAGATAATGTGTATTTTAGTATGTTCAAACATCCGAAGCTAGTGATTGATATTGCGAAGGATACGCAACGATTGAATGATGCGACGATTGGGCTTCAAAACTTAGGTTTGGTTATCTTGGGTGCAGGAGTGATTAAACATGCATTGTTGAATGCAGCAATGTTGCGTAATGGGGCGGAATATGCAGTATATATCAATACGGCCCAAGAATTTGATGGGAGTGATGCGGGAGCATTACCTGAAGAGGCCATTAGTTGGGGTAAATTGAAACCAGGAAAGCATGTGAAAGTGTTTGGGGATGCAACCCTTTTATTTCCCTTATTAATGGCTCAGACATTTGCTTCAAAAGCTTTTAAATAGTTCCTTTTGATAAGATACTGATGCAACGAGGGGTGAATAAACGTTGGTTTTTTGTATGTGCTCTGTTATTATTAGTAGTTGGAGTAGTGGCGTATAATTCTAACCCTGCGAATCCTGCGGTGTTTGGACATAGTATTGATGAAATTGAAGGATTGCGTGCGTTGATTGCTGCAGGGGGAAGTGGATCAACGAGTGGTTCATCATTGCAATTTGGTGATTATCAAAAAAATTTTGCTTATGACACTGTGTATCAAGCACCAAATGACGGATTTGTTATTGTTTATTCTGTTCAAATTGGACAAGTGAATTTATTCACAGGAACTACTGCTACACCCACGGATGCATTTCCCTCTGGAGATTCAACATACTCTCAAAGTTCTATTACGATGCCTATTAAGAAAAATATGTATTGGAAAGCACAAAGAATTAGCGGAGCCGTTCTTCCTCCTGCAAAAATATGGTATTTACCAATTATTTCAGGCGGTTCAGGATCAAGCGCATCTTCAGAACTTATTCTGGATGCTGTTGATTCTGGTCCTGCGACTTTTCCAGCAGCTTTTGGTGCTTGTCGGAATGCTGGTAAGAGATTACCTACTGATGATGAACTAATCCATTTTAGTTTTTCAGGAACGGCTCAAAATGCTGACTCAGATTTCTTGTGGACTACGAGTACTGATGATGCAAGAGATTCTTTTGTCGTTATCCAACTTACTCATGGAGGCCAAACAGGTGCATCAAGCAACACCGACCGCAGTGGGAATAGAGGCTACGCTGTAACAAGTAAATACCGATGCGTGAGTGGAGGAAGTGGATCAGGATCAAGCGCTTGTACTTGGAAATCAACTGGTCCTACCGCTATGACCGGTGCTCAAGTTTATGCATCTGGTGCAACTGGACTTTGTCGACATACAGTAAGTGGGACAACTGTGTACGGTAATGTTGATGTCACTGCTTCAAATAGTGCATACTGTTATACCGCAAGCTATACAAGTCCTTCATATACCAATTTCGAATATTATTCTTGTTCAGCAGGTGGCGGAAGTGGATCAGGATCAAGCGCATCAATCCCAGCCGGAACATGGTGTGGTATGGGGTATTATAGACAGGGTAATGCAGCAGCTACTGCAGGTACTTTCCTTATAACTGCGTGCCAAGATGTCAATCCAGCAACTAGTTGTCCAAGCGGCTATACTCAACTTGTGTATAGTGTTTCGTATGCTACACCTTCAGACAAAACGTCTAATGCATATAGTAACATGTATACTTGTGTGAAGAATTAAATTTTTTGGTTTAGATGAATTGAATTGGCGCTGTTGTGCTGGATAGTTTTTTATAACCTCTTTACTAGTATACACTTATGAAACAGAAACTGGTTCAAGGAATGATTGGCCTTGAAATTCATTGTTATTTGAATACACGTGAGAAATTGTTTTGTACGTGTATTGCTTCACGTGAACGTGGGCTTGCTCCGAATACGTTGATTTGTCCAACCTGTACGGGACAGCCAGGAGCAAAACCTCGTGCTCCGAATCTTGAAGCAGTGCGTAAAGCGGTACAAATTGCTTTGGTCTTGGGATGTACGGTGAATGCACGTATGCCTTGGATACGAAAACATTATGCCTGGCCTGATTTACCAAAAGGATATCAGATGACGTTAAGTGGGACTGGCGCGACTCCTTTGGGTGTTAAGGGCACCTTTCAAGGGATTGAGATTAGTGAGATGCATCTTGAAGAAGATCCTGCGAGTTGGGAACCGACTACCGGGAACGTAGATTACAATCGTTCAGGATTGCCCTTGGTTGAAATTGTAACTGCTCCTGATTTTTCAACGGGAGAAGAAGTGCAAGCCTGGTTAGGAAAATTGGTGCATCATCTTACTTATTTGAAAGCAATTGATGCAAATGCTGGTATCAAAGTTGATGTTAATATCAATATTCCTGGTGTTAGCAAACGTGTTGAAATTAAGAATGTTAATAGTATTGATGAAATTGGAAAAGCTATTGCGTTTGAATTTGAACGACAAGCTCGTGAAGGGGGGAACGTTGAAGAAACTCGACGATGGGATGCAGTAAAAGGAAAAACGAGTGTAATGCGTTCGAAAGAAACTGCTGCAGATTATCGATTTATTGCAGATCCTGATATACCTGTGTTAGAACTTGTTTCATCTTTTGTGCACGATATTCGTACGGCATTACCTGCATCTCCTGATGCTACACGTGCAAAACTTGTCAAGCAATATAAACTTTCTTCGAGCGATGCACAGCTCTTGGCTTCAGATATTGATTTGGTTACTTTTTTTGAGCAGGTTGCACAAGAAGTTGATGGAGCGTTCGCTGCTCCGTGGGTGACGGTTGAATTATTGCGTTTTCTTAACTATCATAAGGTTTCTTTAGAAAAGGTGAACATACAACCTGCTCATTTTAGTGCACTTTTACAGTTTGTGCAACGTGGAAAACTTACTCCTTTGAAAGCGAAAGAAATTCTGAACTCATGGTATCCTCAGAGTAGCATGCCTTCTGTTGCTGAAAGCACTATTCGTGATGAAAAACAGCTCTTGAGCTTTATCACTTCTGTATTGCATGCACATCCGAAAGCAGTAAGCGATTATAAAGCCGGAGAAGTGAAAGCACTTGACTTTTTGATGGGTGCGGTTATGAAGGCGAGTGCTAAGCGAGCAGACTATACTCTTGCTCGAAAGCTTCTTCTTCAAGCTTTGTCCAAAGTTTAAAAAGGGAGCATGAGGTAGTTTTGTGAGGCCCCATAGTTTAGTGGATAGAACATCAGGCTTCGGAGCGTAGCGTAAGGAACCACGGTTCCTTGACGCATCATCCTCCTTTTGGAGGACGTATCACCCCGGTGGTGCGATACGAAGCAACCTGAGAACGGGAGTTCGATTCTTCCTGGGGCCGTTTTTCGGTACGATTTATAAAGTAGGCCTTCTTGATAAGGAGCATGGGTGGAAAACCTGCACGTACTATCAAATCTTCGACAGTATCGAAACCTTCAGAATCGATTGTCAAAACCCCTGTTGATACAAAAGGGCTTTCGGTTTCTAAATCTAAGGACCTTTCTGAATGGTATACTCAAGTTATTCAAAAGGCAGAATTGATTGATTATCCTCCTATTCAGGGATTTATGATTTTGAGACCTAATGGCTATGCCTTATGGGAACGCATTCAAACTACTTTCAATGCAGTTTTGGCAGAAAAAGGAGTGCACAATGCTTATTTTCCACTTTTAATTCCTGATTCTTTTTTCAAAAAGGAAGCGGAACATGCAAAAGGATTTGCTCCTGAACTTGCTTATATTAAAGGAACAGAGCAGGGACAATTACTGGCTTTGCGCCCTACCTCGGAGACGATCATTTATGATTCATTTGCGAAATGGATACGAAGTTGGAGAGATTTACCGATGAAACTGAATCAATGGTGTAATGTGATACGATGGGAAGTAAAACAAACGAAACCTCTTTTGCGTACTCGTGAGTTTTTGTGGCAAGAAGGACATTGTGCATTTGCGACTCAACAAGAAGCGCGAGCGAATATGCGTGAAATGCTTCAAGCGTATAAAAAATTGATCGAACAAGAATTAGCAATTCCTGTATTAGCTGGTCGTAAGAGTACGGCTGAAAAGTTCCCTGGTGCGGATATGAGTATGACTGTAGAAGCGCTTATGCCTGATGGAAAGGCATTGCAAATGGGAACAAGTCATTCTTTGAAACAAGAATTTGCGCGCTCGTTTAATATTTCTTTCTTAGATCAACAAGGAGTTCAACAAGGAATTTGGCCGACTTCCTGGGGTATTTCTACACGTCTGTTAGGGGGTTTGGTAATGGTACACGGAGATGATAAAGGATTGGTTATTCCTCCACGAATGGCAAAACAGCAAATCGTTATTGTTCCTATTTTATTTGATGAAAGTAAAGTGCAAGTGCTTACACAAGCTCGTGCATTACGTGATTCGTTACATCCCTTTTCTGTTGTAATTGATGATCGAGAAGGATATTCTCCTGGTTGGAAATTTAATGAATGGGAAATGAAAGGGGTTCCAGTTCGTGTTGAATTAGGGCCAAAAGATTTAGCAAAACAACAGGTAGTGGTCATACGCCGAGATACAGGTGTGAAAGAAATAGTACCTTTAGGAAATGTGAAAACGTATATTGAAACATTATTGGAAACTATTCAGCATGATTTATATGCTAAGGCGAAGCATTTCCTTGATAGTCAAATTGTAACTGCTTCTTCTCTTAAAGAATTACAAAAAGGGATTAAGGAACGGAAATTAGTCAAAGTGTATATGGTTGATGATCCTCGTGTTGAAAAGAAATTGAAGGATGCAACTGACGGAGCGACAACCCGTTTAATTGAAGAAGTAACGAAAGAAGGAGTATGTGTGCAAACAGGTGAAAAAACATATACTCTTGCCTATTGGGCTAAGAGCTATTAAAACATTTAAATAGTTCTTTTACTCCTTTGAATTATGAAAGTGGAGGTGATGATTACAAAGACACGATTCTTTGTACTCGCTTTGTTATTATTAGTAGTTGGAGTAGTGGCGTATAATTCTAACCCTGCTAACCCTGCGGTGTTTGGACATAGTGCGAATGAAATAGAAGGATTGAGTGCGTTGGGAGGTATTCCTTCTGGAGCAATTATTATGTTTAATATGACGTGCCCTTCAGGTTGGACACGATTTTCTGCTTTAGATGGCAAGACTACGCGAGGTGCAGCTACTTATGGGGGAACGGGTGGATCTGATGTGCATGCGCATGATGTGTCGGTTCAAACGACTAATTCAGATAAAAGTTGGAGAACCCCGATTACCCATGTAACTGTTTTGCCAAGTTCGAGCTGGCCCCCTTATCTCAATGTGATTTGGTGTAAGAAGGATTAACTTACTTTTATATACGTAGTTTTTTATAACCTTCTCAATAGTAGGAAGATATGGCTTTTATAGGAAAACCAGGAGATCGCGTACGCTTACGTCTTGCACAAGAGGAAGTGGAAGGTACTGTATTGGAAAGTCATGAGCCGGGCATTTGTTTATTGAAATTGGGAAGCGGCTATAATATTGGTATTTCTGCTGATCACATTTTAGGAGGAGAAGTACTTGGTTCTGCTCCTGTTTCTCAACTTCCTTCTGTTGTTCGCCGCTCTTCTGGGAAACCGGTTATTGGGATGGTGATTACCGGGGGAACGATTGCTTCTGTGCTGGATCCAAAGACAGGGGGAGTGAAACCCTTGGCTTCTGTCGAAGATTTCGTACAGTATTATCCAGCATTATTTCAAATGGTTGAGGTGAAAGTGATTCGTATTCCGTTTAAGATTGCGAGTGAAAGTATGGATAGCGAGCATTGGAAATTAATTGCGCAGGAAGTAGGAAACCTGGTGAATGATCCTGCAATTCAGGGAGTGGTGGTGACACATGGTACTGACTTTTTGCATTATACGGCTGCAGCTCTCTCATTTATGCTTCGAGATCTGGGGAAGCCAGTGGTGTTAACGTATTCACAGCGGAGTATTGATCGCCCGAGTAGTGATGCACATCTGAATCTCCAGTGTGCTGCTCGGATGGTGATTGATAAAGCGGCTGGAGTGTTTGTGGTGGGGCACGCAACCGAATCTGATGACTATTGTCAAGCATTGCTCGGGACAAAAGTGCGAAAATTACATTCTTCTCGCAGAGATGCGTTTCAACCAGTGAATACTGTTCCTGTTGCGAAGGTCTGGCCCGATAGAGTTACGTATACTGGCTCATTTACTCCTCGACATACCAAACCTTGTGTGGTTGATGCAGTGTGTAGTGATAAGATTGCGTTAGTGAAATTTTATCCTGGGCAATCTCCTGATATTCTTGATTATTATGCTTTGAAATATAAAGGGATTATTGTAGAAGCAAGCGGATTCGGTCATTTACCTGTAAGTGAATCAGGGAATAGTTGGATTCCTCTCTTGAAAAAACATATTCGTGCAGGATTTTTTGTCGGGTGTGTGACGCAAACCATCAATGGGCGCGTTGATCCGTACGTGTATAGTAACGGGCGAGAGCTTATTGATGCAGGGGTGGTATTTTTAGGAGACCTCTTGGCTGAAACGGCGTTAGTTAAGTTGGGTTGGATACTCGGGCATTATGGATGGAAGAAAGATTTGGAAAAGAAAATGCTTGAAAACGTTGCGGGGGAGTTCAGTGAACGATTGGTTTGCTAGTGTTGTTACTATTAAAAGGTTACAAATAGGAAGGTTTAAATAGGGTTTTTAGGTCAAATCTTTATGATTTATAAAACTCTGAAAAAAATCGATGAAGCTATAGGGAGAATTAATACGCATCCTGAATATTCTCGTAGTCTTGCTCGAGAAGTATTTACAGGCCTCATTCGTGATTCTGATAAACATTCTTCTAATTTAGAAATTGAAAATGAGGATAGCCCTACTAATAAGCAAGTTGCGCAAAAACGCTCAGAGTACATTAAAAATTTAAGTTCAGCACGTGCATATCTTGCAGAACATGGGTTTGATAAAACTACTTTTGCTGTTTTAGGAAGTATCGTTGAGCCTCGTCCTAATATTGCTCGTTATTTTAGAAGCGGGGAAGTTACTTTTGGAGATTTATCAGGTATTCCTCCTGAACGTATTCTCTCTGCTATTGATAATCTTTGTTATTTTTTAAATGAACGTACGGACATTCATCCTGTTATTCGAGCTTCTCAAGCACATATTGAACTGATTCGTATTCACCCGTATGGAGATGGAAATGGAAGAACTGCTCGTCTTGTACAAAATTTCGCTTTAGAACAACGAGGATATACTCCTGCAATTATTACTCAAGGTCATCGAGAACTGTATCTTGGATTACTTAATAAAACTCTTAAAGATCGAGCATCACGGGAGAGTCAACTAGAGAAACCGTCATTTACTGAAAATCTTTTTCATGAATTTATTGCTTCTCAAGTCCTGAACTCTGCAGAGCATCTTGAGACAATGCTTCGTTCTAATCGTGTTTTTGAAATTGAGCTTTCTGGTTTACGAGGGAAAGGTCTTTCATATACTATGAAAGGTATTTTGAGTGGATTTCAAAGTATGACAAATGGATACAAAGATCATGAAACACATGTTCATTTAGATTCTGCAAATAGTCGCTTTGCTCGCTACTCTTTACGAGGTAACATCGGGAGTGAAGAGATCAAAGCGCAATTAAATCGCTATACTAAACGTTACGGATTCAAGTATACTGTTACTCCTAAAGGCTAAATTTCCTTTCTTTACTTTCTAGCCAGTAGTTTTTTATAATCTCTTTTTATCTTCTTTTATATGCGCTCCCCAACACTCGGTTTTAAGGCAGGACTTGAGATACATCAGCAATTAGACACAGGGAAACTGTTTTGTGCGTGTCCGGGCTATTTACGGCAAGATGCTGGTGACGTGCGGGTGACACGAAAGTTGCATGCTATTGCTGGAGAGACGGGGGAGGTTGATGTTGCTGTGCAGCATGAAGCGGGGAAAGAGAAGACGTTTGTGTACGAGGGATATCATGATTCGACTTGTTTAGTTGAATTAGATGAAGAACCTCCGCATCTTATTTCTCCTGCTGCTTTGGATGAGGCGTTACGTGTGGCGTTATTGCTCAATTGTGAAGTGTATCAGCATACACAGATTATGCGAAAGTTGGTGATTGATGGTTCGAATACTTCTGGTTTTCAGCGTACGGTTGTATTGGCGCGTAATGGTTATATTGAAACTTCGTTTGGAAAGGTACCTATTGACACAGTATGTTTGGAAGAGGATTCTGCGCGCTTAGTTTCAGAAAAATCAGGAAAAGAAGTAGTGTATCGTCTTGATCGTTTAGGAATTCCTTTGGTTGAAATTGCTACTGCTCCTACTTTGACAACTCCTGTACAGGTAAAGGAAACTGCATTGAAATTGGGGGAGATTCTTCGTGCATGTAAGGTGAAACGAGGAATTGGAACGATTCGTCAGGATGTGAACATCAGTAGTCCGGGACATCCTCGTGTCGAAGTAAAAGGATTTCAAGATGTGGCGATGATGGAACAGACGATTCTGACTGAAATTGCTCGACAGCAAAGTGAGAAACAAGGGGCTAGTCAAGTTCGTCAGGCGTTACCTGATGGGACAACAAAGTTTCTTCGTCCAATGCCCGGGAAAGCACGCATGTATCCTGAAACTGATCTCCCTTTGTTGTATATTTCTAAAGAACGACTTGATGGACTTAAGAAATCCCTTCCTCGTTTACAACACGATATTCGACAAGATCTTTTGAAACAAGGGCTCTCTTCGGATCTTGTTACTCTGGTGTTGGATGGGTATGTGCCATTGTATACTACACTTGTAAAACGACATGCGGTATCTCCTGTATTAACTGCTAAATTAATTACGTTGTGGACACAAGAAGTGGGAACAAAAGCACATATGACTGCTGATGAACGTGCTTCAGTGTTGACTGAAGCGATTTATGATGAGATTTTGGAATATGTTGCTTCAGGACGCCTTGCAGAAGGGCACGTTAAAGGAGTATTGAAGAGTGTTGTTGAGGGAAAGAGTGTTTCATCTTCTTTACCTGCTCCTGGACTTGATGAGAATGCACTTGAACAAACTATCCGTGCTCTTGTTGCTGAAAAACCGGGATTACGAGCGAATGCCTATATGGGATTGGTGATTGGAAAACTTGGTACTGGTATTGATAAGAAAAAAACAATGGATATTTTGCAGAAGGTGGTTGGATGATGATGAAATTATTTATCTGGGGAGCACTTTTACTTATAGTGGGGGCCTTTGGTGGAGGGTATTTTTTAGGTCAGGGAAGTGTGACGGGTCAAGTAGTTGGTACTATTGAGTCTGAAAAAACATATACCTGGACAACTGCTATTTGTAATGACCAGCACCAGTGTATTGATGTGCTGGTGCATTGTGAACAAGGAAAAGTTGTTTCTTTGGTACCTGTTTCGAATCTTACCCAATTCTCTGAAATTTGGAATGATCCTCGTGCAGAGAACATTGTTTTATGCGAATAGGAATGCTTAAAACGGGGTTGTTCTAAGAAGAGTTATGGCAGTTTCATTTGAGAAGCGCGTATTGATTGCAGATGTTAGTTCTAAAGATGAAGGGAAAGAAGTAACGCTTGCAGGATGGTGGTATGATAGTAGAGAATTAGGTAAATTACGGTTTGCTGTTGTACGTGATATTTCCGGAGAAATTCAAGTGACTGGGTTTAAAGGAGAAACTGATGCGAGTGTATTTGATACGATGGGCAAAGTTAATCGAGAGAGTGTTGTTTTGTTGAAAGGGATTGTAAAAAAAGCTCCGAAAGCTCCTGGTGGAAGAGAACTTGCCCCCACCTCTCTTGTTGTGGTACATGGAGCGGAGAATCCTTTGCCTATTGATGTCAGTGATTTTTCTAAAACTGAATTACCTAAACGTCTTGATACTCGATTTCTTGATTTTCATCGAAGAAAAACTCAAGCGATCTTTAAGATTCAACATACCTTATTACAAGCATTCCGTGCACATTTTGCAGGAAAAGGATTCCTGGAGATGCAACCTCCTTGCGTTATCTCTGCCGCTTCTGAAGGGGGAGCCGATTTGTTTAAAGTACAGTATTTTGAGAAACAAGGTTGTTTAGCACAAAGTCCTCAGTTGTATAAACAAATGCTTGCTTGTAGTGTTGAAAAAGTGTTTATGGTGACTCCAGTTTGGCGTGCTGAGAAACATAATACGGTACGGCATATCAATGAAATTCGTCAAATGGATATTGAAGCTGCATTTGAAAATCAAATGAGTATTATGAAACATGAAGAAGAAGTTTTGAAACATATGATTGAGGAAGTGTTGAAACAGAATGCGGCCGATCTTGCTTTACTTGGAGTAACACTCAAGGTTCCTCAGGCGCATTACTTTTCCTATGAAGAAACAATTGCTCTTTTGAAGAAACATAAGATAAAAATTGCTTATGGAGAAGATTTATCTCCTGAAGCTGAAAAGAAATTGGGAGAACTCTATCCTGATGATATGGTATTTGTACATTCGTGGCCATTATCTCTTCGTGCTTTTTATTTAATGCCCAAGGGAGAAGATGCTAAGGCTGAATTAAGTGAAGGATTTGATTGTATTTACAAAGGACTTGAAATTACCTCTGGAGGACAGCGTATTCATTTGCCCACTTTATTGCTGACACGTTTGAAAGTAAAGAAACTGAATCCAAAAGATTTTACTGATTATATTGAAAGTTTCAAATATGGAGCACCACCACATGCAGGATGGAGTATCGGACTTGAACGTATGACGCAATTAGTATGCGGATTGGATAATATTCGAGAAGCAACGATGTTTCCTCGAGATCGAGATCGATTAACACCGTAATTCTTTTAAGGTAAGATTTAATTTTTATTTTATGGAAGTTCCTCGTCCTGCTCATTTACATTTAGTTAATCCTGATTTATCTTTTGAAGCGTATCGGTCTGGTGAAGCATTGACAGAGGCTCATCGACGTATTATTACTTCTCCTCATGAACTTTGGCAAATAGGACTGATTATGAATGTGGCCAATTTTCATCAAAAACGTATTGGTTCAGGAGTTACTATGCTTGCATTTACACATTATAATCAATTTCAAATTACCTGGGTACAACGTGAAAAATTCTTTTTAGGACAACGATTAGGACATGAACCAACTGAATCTGAACTTGCCGCTGATTTTGTGAAAACTGCAGTACCTCAACAGTATCGTTTAGCGTATTTGCTTCAATTTCCTGAGAAAGTTGCCTTGCGTGAAGACATTAGACCTTATGAAGCGCGACTTGTTGATGATTTTTTAGGACTTGCTGAATTTATTGGAGGAATTTGTTATCGTCATCATTTTAAACGAGTGCGATTGGAATCTGCATTCAAAGATTTACCTGAAGATTTTTCCATATAGTTTTATAAAGTTCTTTTTTATGTTTTTCATTACAATGTCAGCTGAATCTTATTGAAGCATACGTGGTCAGGGATTTGCAGAGGTATTGCGTCTTTTTCCTGAACCACGTGATCGTGCAGCATTTATATTAGCAATCACCCTTCAGGATGAAGGAGAACGCGTTCGTTGTCCGACTGATTCTTCTTTTTTACGTTTGCAACGGGCTTTGGGACGATATTATAGTCAAGAAATTGTGCGAGCAGGGGGAACCCCTGCTTTGGCATTATTAGAACAAGAGTATCAAGAAGTGATGGCTTTGTATTGGCATTATCGAGAAGAGAAGGGTTAAAAGGAGATACTTCTTTTTTTCTTTATGAAACTGCTTGTCCTGGGGGATTTTCATGGAACGTTTCCCGCGAAATTAAAACGTATTATCAATGAACAAAAGATTGCTCTTGTGGTATCTAATGGGGATTATTGTTCGTTTGCTTATCGAACATTGTGGTTTAACTATTGTTATGGGCAGGACAGGGAATTATGGGAAGTACTTGGAAAGCAGAAATATAAGCAATTAGTGACGCGAGATGTTGCTCAAGGTGAACGAGCATTACAAGCGCTTGATGCGTTGCCTGTTCCTGTTGTGACGGTGTTTGGAAATGTTGATCATATTACGTCTGATAGCCAAGATATAGCAAAGCCAAAAGGGAAGCGCTATTGGGCCTGGGAATGGAGGGATATAGTGGGACTGTGGATGCGTTCATTAAAGAATGTGCATCGAATTGATTATCGTTCTTTTGTGTTTGGAAAGTATGTATTTATTGGGGCTTATGGAGGGACAAACCCAGGCAAACCTCTCAGCAAGACATTTCGTGCTTCGTGGATGAAGTTGCAACGTTTGTTTGCTCGCTTTACTGGCAAGCACCTTATTTTTGTGAGTCATAACGTGCCTTTCAACACTGCTCTTGACAAAATCAGTATGAAAGCACATCCTGCGGTACGAGGAAAGCATTATGGTTCAAAGTTGATACGTCGGGTTATTCAACGTTATCGTCCGTTGATGCATATCGGGGGACATATTCATGAAGGAAGAGGGAAAACTTTGCTCGGAAGAACGCTCTGCATCAATCCTGGTTCAATACATGAAGGGCAGTATGCGATTGTGGAACTAGAGGGAAAGAAAATCACTACGAAATTTTACTGATTTATATTTCAACAATTTTGTATCCACAGAATCCTAAATTATATACCTCTGTTTTTCCTATTTTTTCTTTTCCTTCACCCTCGTGTACGTGTCCACAGAAGACTTGGGCAGGTTGCATAGTTTCGATATATGTTCGTATTGCTCTACTTCCTACTCTTTTTCCTTTTAATTCGGCAGGTAAATTTGGATTACTCAGCTTATCTAATGAACCATATGGGGGCTGATGCGTGATTAATAGATCTACTCTCTCCATACGTTCAAGTATTTTTTGTGCTCTTTTTTCGTTTTCTAGAGTATCTGTAAAATATTCTAATCCTCCTATCTTTTTGCCTGCTACTTCAAGTATTTCATTGTTGAAGACCTTGCATCCCTCTTTGTATAATCCTTCTTCAAGTAAGGGTAGCCTTTTCCCTATTTCGCTTGAAAGTTCTTCTGTTTTTTCTTTTGAATGTACATTTTCGACATTTCCATAAATAGTGTACGTTTGAGCAATTGATGCCAAGTATCTGCTTAAAGATAGGGCCGTTTCATATGACTCTAAAAATGCTCTTTCTCTTTCTTCAGCAGAATATATTCTTTCAGGTAATCCTTTTGCTGTTCTCTCTAAGTTGCTAAACTTTTGTTTACGTGCAATATCGCACTTTCCCAAATCTCCATTAATGATAATTGCTTTTATATCTTTCAATTGCATTTCTCTTACTCTTTCAATTTCTCCATGCGGATCTCCAATGACTGCAATTTTCATTTTATTTTTTCCCTATTTGTTAATTCTATTCCAAATGGACCTTCAGAAATTATTCCTTTTTCTAGTTGTATTTTTGATGTTCTAACTATATTTCTTAAAGTATAATAGCTTCCAGTAAATATACAATGAATTGGTACTTCGGCCCCTTCAATACATAATTTGAAACCAATTTCTCGAAAGCCTGCATGAACATAGGGTTTATCTGTTTCTTTATTTCCTTGAGAAGCTATTCTTGCTCTTCTTTTTTGTTTATTTTTTCCATCAATATTGTACCAAGGCATTAACTTTTGCGCCAGAGGTTCCATATCACTTACATCTATCTCGATTGTTTCAAAAAGCATTTGCGGCTTTCTTTTAAATTTGAGCTTTGTATTTACATATTCTTCTATCTTATTTTTTTGTAACTCTTTCAGAAACTCATTTTTAAAGAGAAGATCTATATCTTGATGTTGATTATATTTTCTTACTGCACTGCCGAAAACATATATTTCTCCTCTCGGGTATATTTTTCCACTGTACTTTACTATTTCTTCTATCGTTTTTCTTTCGTTAGTCCTTAAATTTCTTATAAACTTTCTTTTACATCCTTCATTTAATGATCTTCTATCTTTTTCATATTCTTCTCTTTGCCATTCTTCGTTTGCTTTTCTTGTTAGAGCTAAGCTTTCTTTATCTAAAAAATCAAATGGATTCCCTGAATAACTCATTTTATTTTCTCCTCCAACTACAATATGCCCCTGTTTGCGTAAGAAGATGTTCTCTATATTGCATGCTATGATTAGGGCTTCTTGGTCTTCCATCCCACTCTAATCCTGCTTCTCTAAGGATAGCTGTTGCTGCATCTTGCAGTTCTCTTCTTTCTGCATGGTTTATTCTTTCTTCATAAGGTACGTTTTCCATTTTCTTCTGGTAAAAAATAGATATTTCAACTTATGCCACCCTATTTGGGGTGGTATTAGTAAGATATAAAAAGAACAGAAAATAGCACAAGATATGACTGATATTGAAGATTTGCAAGAATTAGGATTGACAAAAAATGAAGCTAAGGTATATCATACGTTATTGATGCAGGGAACTTTACCTGCGAGTGTATTGAGCGCGAAGAGTGGTGTTTCGTATAGTCGCATTTATGATATCTTAGAGAGTTTAGTTCATAAGACGCTGGTAAGTGTTATACCTGCCCCTACTAAACAGTATGCTCCTACTTCTCCTCAACAACTTTCCGAGCTTATTGAAAAACGTACTACTTCTCTCAATCAACTTCGTGGAAGTGTTAAACGTTTGCAAAAACTATATACTGAAAGAGCTGTTGATCCTGTGATTGTTGAATTTGGAGATAAAGGATTTCATACACTGGTTAAACTGCTTCCTGTTGCAAAAAAGTATTCCTATTATGTTAAATGGAAAGCAGACTTTAAACCTGAATGGGTGCGAATACATGATGCTGATGTTAAACGAAATGTTGATTTGAAAACATTAACGCGTTATGATGTTGAAACAAAACAGAATGTTGATAAATGGATTACAGTTGAAAAAAATTATCGTCAAATTGAAAATGAAGGAATCGCTCTTTCCATTATTGATGATAAAGAAGTTATGATTGGATTGATTAAATCTGATGCTACTTTACTTATTCGTGATAAACCGTTTGCAAAACTTATGAAGAAGCTTTTTCTTGCTACGTACAAGGAAGCCACCCCTATTCTAAAAAACTAAACCTTTTTATGCTCGCTTTCTTTAGAATGGAGATGGTTACCTTACAAGCACAAGCACAAGAAGATGCGAAGAAGATACTCACTTCATTTGGAAAGCAATTGGCAAAGGTGAAGCTTCCGAAAGTAAAAGAGGGGAACGTAACACAGACTTCTGGAGTCCGAAAGGAAGGAATGGGGAAAAAAGCAGATGAAGTGTTTCGTCAAAGAATGTTTCAGAATGCTCCCAAGCATGATGATGAGTATCTGTTAGTTGAAAAGAAAGAATGGTAGGAATCCTTAAAAAGCACTTTTCTAATACTTCGGTATGGCTAGCAGAAAAACTGTGAAGAAATCGAAAACTTCTGCTGAAAGTGAGAAACATGCCGGGGGTGCTTCGTTAGATGATGCTTTTGCTGATGATGATGGGGTGGATTATGCTCCTGCTAAACCTGTAAAAGCTAAGAAGAAACAAAAGGCTGAAGAAATTGTAGAAGAACTTGATGATGAACTTGATGAAATCGAGCGAGGAGTGGGAGATTTATCAGTTGAATCTGGACCTGTTGAAGTTAAGGGGAGTAAACCTATTGCACAATTGAAGAAAGGAAATACCTTCATAGTCAATGGGATGAAGCTTGAAATTGATGCTCATGCCGTGTTGATGGATCATGGAAGTACTAAGGAAATGGCTATCGATGCATTTGATCCTAAGACTGATAAGGATTACCAATTGCGTTATTTTGCTGATCAGGTTGAAGCAACACTTGAATTATATGAACTACGTGAAATTATTTATGTGAAGTTACCCTTGAAAACAATCGTGTGGTAATACTTATTAACTGAGCTTTTTTCTTGTGCAGTATGCAACGCTTTGTTACTTTTGTTTTTCTTTTCTTCTTGTCATGTATTTTTGTATCCGCACTCTCTCCTTCGTATTCAGGGTGGGTGAATGATTATGGGGATGTGCTTACTCAAGGGGATCGTGCTTCTTTGGAAGCGCTTTTTACGCTTGTCGAGCAGAATACGACTGCAGAAGTGGTGTTTGTTTCGGTGAATACGACTGCTCCCGATGTTCCCTCTGCGTATCGTACGAAGTTATTTCGCGAATGGGGAATTGGTAAGAAAGATAAGAACAATGGATTGTTGATTTTGTATAGTGTTACTGAAAAACGAATTGAAGTTGAAGTTGGTTATGGCTTGGAAGGTATTTTACCTGATGGAAAAGTGGGAAGGTATCTTGATAACTATTATGTGCCTGCTCGTGATGGGGGGAATATTTCAGAAGGAATTGTTGCTTTTGCTGAAGCGATTGCTGATGAATTAGTATTGAATACTGAGGAAATTCGTTCGGGACAGAGAAACGAGGAGACAATCGATACATTTGGAGAAGTGCTTGTATTGTTGGTGATTCTAGGATTATTTATTTGGTTCTGGTGGTATGTAGTACATGGACCGGGAAAGAAACGTTTTGGTTTGTTCCCTGTTTTTTTCGGAGGACGGGGAGGACATTCTTCATTCGGAGGAGGAGGATTTAGTGGCTTTGGGGGAGGAATGAGTGGAGGGGGAGGGGCAGGAAGATGATGTCCCTTAGTTTTATAAAGAGGGAAAAGATACTTAGTATATGAAAACGAGTTCGATGGTCTGGATTGGAGTGGGAGTTGTTGCACTTTTAGTAATTATGTGGGGTATTGGAGGATATAATCGCTTTGTGGGGCTTGATCAAGGTATTAATGGAGCATGGAGTGAAGTTAACAATCAATATACTCGTCAAGCAGAACTCATTCCTAATTTGGTAAGTACGGTTGCTTCGGCTGCGCGTGTTGAAACAAGTTTTGTGGAGAAAGTAACTGCTTCTCGTACTCGTTGGTTAGAAGCTGATGCAACGGGCAAGGATGTTGCAGGAGTACAAATGAATGCAGATGTGGTTGCTCTGGTACGTGCTATTTCTACTTCTGAAAATTATCCGACCTTACAAGCAAATAAACAATATACACAACTGATGGATGAACTTGCAGGTACTGCTAATCGCATTACTGTTGCTCGAGGAGAATGGATCAAACTCATTAAAACATACAACACTGCCATCAAGCGTTTCCCTGCAAATATACTTGCAGGTATATTTGGCTTTGAAGGAAAGGACTATTATGAAGCTCCTGCAGGAACAACTACTCCTTCGTTAGGTACTGGTGTATTGCCATAAGGTTTAAGAGATTGTTATTTCTAAAAATAAGATGGGCGCATTAGTTACCAAAGTACAGAAGTATTTGGATGTTATTAAGAAACGTAATAAGGATTTGAACATTTTTTTACACGTGAATGAAAACATATTAGATGAAGCGAAGGCACTTGAAGGAAAGAAAACGAAAGGTGCTTTATGGGGAACGGTGGTGGCAGTGAAGAGTAATATTAACGTGCAGGGCATGATAACGAATTGTGCTTCGAAGGTGCTTGAGAACTACGTTGCTCCGTATGATGCTACGGTAATTCAGAAACTCAAACAAGCGGATGCGTTGCTTATTGGTATGGTTACTATGGATGAATTTGCTGCAGGAGGAAGTGGTGAGAACTCTGCATTTGGTCCAACAAAGAATCCTTTGCTGCCTGAGCTTGTTCCAGGAGGAAGTAGCTCTGGAAGTGCTGCTGCAGTGGCTGCAGGCATGTGTGATGTGGCATTAGGAAGTGATACGGGAGGAAGTATTCGTACTCCTGCATCACATTGTGGCATAGTGGGAATGAAGCCGAGTTATGGTGCGGTTTCACGATATGGATTGATTGACCTTTCTATGAGTTTAGATCAAATTGGTCCCCTAGGTAACACCGTGCAAGAGGTACAAAAAGTGTTTGAGGTTATACAAGGGGTTGATGCTGCTGATCCGACTACGATTGCGTATCCTGCTTTGTCTAAGAAGGGGGGCTCTCTCAAAGTTGGCGTAGTGACGATTGCGGGCGTGGCTCCTGTAATTCAGAAACTCATTGATGCTCGTGTTGCGGCATTGGTTACACGGCATGGTTGGACAGTTAAAAAAATTAGTATTGATTCTCTTGATCTTGCTGTTGCGACCTATTACCCTCTGGTGTATAGTGAATTTTATTCGGCGACTCGGCGATTTGATGGGGCTCGATATGGGAAACCCTTTGTGGAGTATGCAGGGAAAGAAGCATTACGAAGAATGTATGGGGGGCAGGAAATTACTCAAGCTGAATTTGCGGGGAAATATTATCAGAAGGCATTAGGTGTTAAGCAGGTGATTGCTGCTTCATTTAATGATGCTTTTAAGAACGTTGATTGTATTGTACTTCCTACCTGTCCAGGATTACCTTGGAAACTAGGAGAGGGGACGAAGATGCCCTTAGAAGCGGTGTATGCGTATGATGCATGCACTATTCCAGCCAATCTTGCAGGATGTTGTGCGATTTCACTTCCTGCGGGGGAAAGTAAAGGTGTGCCCGTGGGATTGCAGCTTATGTGTGCGCAGGGAGAAGACATGAAGTTGTTAGAGATTGCACAGAAATGCGCGTTGTAATGGAACAACCTCATTTTGTGTGTGGAACGGTAGAGAGATTTTCTGCTTTTATTGCTTCTTTGAAGAAACGGACGAATGTTATTGCTCTGAGTCATACGGACGTAGATGGACTGGCAAGCGCAAAGGTTGTTGCTGCCGCTTTGAAAGTGGATAACGTGTATTTAGTTGATTATGACGAAGTGACTGATGCTTTGGTCGAGAAATTGAAGCAAGAAGCTCCAAGCCATATTGTCATTACGGATATTGGAGTAAAGAAGGAGTTTGTGGAAAAGCTGGGGGCGTTTGCGCGTGTATTGGTGATTGATCATCATCAGGTAAGTGAAGATCTGAATGCAGGAAGTGTTACTTTTTTGAATGCACAAGGGATGTGCGCAACCTATCTTGCGTGGTGGTTGTTCAAGAAGGTGAAGGATCTATCGTCATGGAAATGGTTAGTGGCATGTGCGTGTATTGCTGATGTCATGACTGATGAAGTACGCGCGTTTATGATTGCGCAATTTAAGAAAGAAGGACTTGATTTTGATGCCGGTGTTAAGCAGGGACGATTTTGGGAACTTGTGACGGGAGTGAACAATGCGTTGATTTATTATGCCGATGACAGAATGCAGGTGTATCGTGCAGTAACAAGTACCTTTATGATGCCTGTGCAATTGATTGAGCCTGCACGTTTGGTTGAAACGGATATTCAGAATACACTTCTTCGATTTGAGAAAGAAAAAGAAATTATTAAAGGTAGATTTTTCTGGGAATTCAAGGCTACGTATAAGATTAAATCTTTTATCTCCACTATTCTTTCATTTCGCTATCCTACGACTACGATGATTGTTTTGAAGCGGGAAGGTGATTTTTATTTTGTCTCGGGAAGATGTCAGGATCGACATGAAGATATGAATATGTTATTGAAAACATTAGTGCAGGGTTTTCCAAATGCCGACGCTGGTGGACATATTCCTGCTGCGGGGGGACATTTTCCAGTTGATAAACTGGGAGAATTCAAAAAAAGATTAGAATTTCTTTAATTTTTTCTTTTTTTTCTATATTGTTGAGTGACAGCAAGTATAAATACTCGTTCGGTGTGTCAAAAATAACTTCGGTAGGGCGAAGAGGTATACACAATGAAAGGAGGTATGTGAAATGGTACTAGATTTTGCAAAGGAAGCGATCCAAAACGCATCCACGCATAGTATTAACTTTGAAGAACTTCGTGCTGGTAAGGCAAACATCAAAGTGTTTGGAGCAGGAGGTTCTGGTTGTAACATGGCTACTTGGTTATTTAACAAAGGAATCAATGGAGCAACTATTTACGGAGTTAACACTGACGCATTGCACTTAAGTATTACTAAATCTGACGAAAAAGTTTTGATTGGTAAAGAATTGACCCGAGGTCTTGGTTGTGGAGGGTATCCTCAAAAGGGACGCGAAGCAGCAAAGGAATCGTTGTCTGAACTTAAGAAAGCAGCAGGTGGTGCGGATATGGTCTTCTTGTTGGCAGGTATGGGCGGTGGTACGGGTACAGGATGTGCTCCGGTCATTGCACAACTTGCTAAAGAATCAGGATCAGTAGTTATTGCGGTTGTAACAATGCCGTTTGAATGTGAAAAAGCACGTTTGGACAAAGCAGAGTTTGGATTGCAAGAACTTACTGAAGTAGTTGATACTGCTATTATTATCGATAACAATCGACTGGTAGATATCGCAGGTAACTTACCTATGGAACAAGCATTCGCAGTAGCAAACGAGCTGGTCAGTACAATGATCAAAGGCATTGTGGAAACAATTACCTTGCCATCATTGATTAACTTGGACTATGCAGACGTTTCGTCTATTATGAAGAACGGTGACGTAGCAGTTATTGGCGTTGGTGAATCAGATACGACTGCGAGAGTTGATGAAGCGGTACGACAAGCGTTAACGCATCCATTACTTGATGTTGATTATAAAGGCGCAACAGGCGCTTTGATTCACATCACGTGTGGTCCTGACTTTAAGTTAGAGGAATTCAGTGGTGTTGGTGAACTCGTTACTGAGAACATTAGCCCCGATGCGTCTGTCATTATTGGCGCGCGTATTAACAAAGAATTCGCTAACAAAGTGCGAGTTATTACTATTATGACTGGTGTTAAATCGCCATACATAACAGGAAAGCGTGCACAACGAGAAGAAGCAGCATCAACTAAATCAGAAATGTCTGATTTAGGTATTCAAGTGTACAGATAATTCCTGAACACTTTTCTTTTTTATTTTTATTTTGAACCCTTCCTTTTGGGAGGGTTCTTTTTTATGTTTCCTTATTTACTTAGTGATCGTGTATCATCGAAGGATGATGTTGATATCCAACTATTTTAATATCTTCATATGTTAGGTAGTCAACCGATGCTGTAGAGTTGATTTCTAATTTAGGTAAAGGTAATGGATCTCTTGCGAGTTGTTCCAACAACTTAGGCACATGATCGTAAACAGTTTTCCTTTCTTTTGCTTCATTGAAATGTTCAGCAGGAGCATTTGCTTCAATCCAATCTTTAATTTTTAAGTAATTTTCTGGCTTCTTGGCTGCTTTTACTTTTTCCTTCAATTCATCTAAATTATCAGCATAAAATTGCCCTCTTTCCCCCTTACCACAATAAATATGCGCACTTCCAAATGAATGAATCAATCTGCCAGGAGTCAAATTTGTTTCCTTTGCGATAAGATGAGTTAATAATGAAGCAGAAGCTATGTTAAACGGGACTCCTAATGCAGCATCTCCTGCTCTTTGGTATACTTCACAATCTATGATTCCCTCTTTCGTTACATCGAATTGATAGAGAACATGGCAAGGAGGAAGAGCCATTTTTTCTAGATCAGCTACATTCCATGCATTAATGATGTGTCTTTTTGAGAAAGGATCCGTCTTAATATCTTTAATGACCTTCTTAATTTGATCAATATACTCTTTTTTGTATCCCTCTTTTGTAAGGGTAAACTTTTCCCAGTTCCTCCATTGATAACCATAAATTGCACCTAATTCTCCCTCTTTATTGGCCCAGAGATCCCAAATGTGAATATTATTCTCATTTAAATATTGGATATTAGTGCTTCCTTTAAGAAACCATATTAATTCATGAATCATGCTTTTGTAATGAAGCTTTTTTGTAGTTACAAGCGGAAATCCTTCTTGCAAGTCAAATTCCATTTGATATCCAAATCTTGAGATCATATCTACTCCTGAACGGCTTGGCTTGTGTACAGAATATTTATCTGTTAATATTTTTTTGAGGAAGTCTTGATATTGTCTCATTTTCTTAACTCCTCAAATTTTCTTATTACTTCATTTTGAATGGAATCATCCAAAGAAACTATCTGGTTTTCCAACTCTTTAGAGTTAGAGGTACATATTCCTGAGAAAAGCAAAGACATAGTTAGTTGCATGTCTTTAGGATCTGCTCCAATACTATGTTCTGTGAATGTTACAGGAAAACCTGAATTTAGTACGTAAATGTCTCTAATCTTAACATTCTTATGACAATCAGTATATTGTTCATCCAATAATCGTAAATAGGGTGCTGAAAACTCTCTATCTGAAGAAGAAACACTTGCCAATATCGCATTTCTCTTCAATTTATTAAATGAACTTAATGGAAAAGAAGATTTTCCTACACACCCAATTATGAGGTCAAAGTCTTTTATCTTTTTATTTAAATTCTCAAGACTTTCAAAATCACTCACTTGTTTATTGATATCATAGATAGAAACACTGAAGTGCTTTTTAAGTGATTCTGCAATTCCTTTACCAATTGCACCATTTCCCATTATGAGTGCATTTCTTGGTTTTCTATTGATCTTTTTCAGTTCATGTTTTAGATTCTTTATAAATTGGTTTACAATAATTGGGGTTTCATAAACTAACTTTGCCTTTGATCTTGCAACATTAATAATTGGAAAGTTAAGTTCTAAATTCTTTAGTCGTTCATATCCAGAGGAGGTTTGCTCAACTCCAATAATCTTGTGAACTTTCTTTAGTTCCTCATTTGCTAAAGACAAAAGGAATCCTCCATCATCTAATAATATTACATTATCATATTCTTTGAAACTGACTTGTTTGACTATCCCTTGAAAAAATTCTTTTACATGGGTGTGACTGTCTTCATCATATGATTTGTGACTGTCAAAAGCTTCGCTAGCTTTATGAATCTTAACGCCTTTCTCCACAAATAGTCTTAGTGATTCTTTGTCTGTAGAGTAGCATTTTCCAAGTAAATACGTATTGCTTGGCTTAAGCCCTTTCTCAAATAAAGAAAGAAACATCTGAAATTGTGGCAGTTGTATGTGTTGACATCCAATAATCAAAGTCCTGCTAAGATTTACATTTCCAAATAATTGTGCTATATGCTCTACCAACTGTAGTTTTTGTTCCATAATAGTAGTTACATTTACATAATATTAGAACTTTATTCATCTTTTTTAAGAATAAAATGGATATATTTATATAATAAGACAAATAATTATTAAAATGATAGAAATTGTTCAATTAGACGATATTGACAAAAGAATATTGTTTGAGTTGGAGCGGAATGCACGACTTGCAGATGTGAAACTAGCAAAGATCGTAAAGAAAAGCAAGGATGCTGTCCGCTATAGGATTAAGACTCTTGAGAAAACAGGCGTCATTACTGGATACAAAACTTGGATTGACATGGCTAAGCTTGGATTCAAAAGCGCAACCCTTTATTTGAATCTTCTTTATATTCCTTCTAAAAAGGAAAAAATGATTGAGTTTATTAAAAATGATCCGAAAACGTACTGGATCGGTGTTGCAGAAGGAGCGTGGAATATTGGCGTTAGTTATTTTGTGAAGTCTAATGAAGAGTTATTTCAACTGAAACATACGTTAATCTCAAAGTTTCGAGATATCATCCTTGATGTGAAGATGACTTATCTCGTTTCCGTATCAGTGCATGAGAAGAACTTCTTAGTTGATGAAACAACAAAGTTAACTTCATTTACTGAGACGATTGATAACGTAGACTTAGATGGTATGAGTAAGAAGATTCTTGCCAATTTATACTGGAATGCGACTGAAAATATTGCAACTCTGGCAGATAAGCTCGATACTACGATTGATATTGTTCGAAATCGGATTAAAAACCTTGAGAACGAAGGTATTATTATACGATATAGTGCAGTTATTGATTACCAGAAGATAGGATATGAATTTCATAAAGCATTTGTGTATCTTAAACAATGTGATTCTGAATTTTTGAAGAAACTTCACGCGTATGTAGCACAGAGTAAAGTCATTATTAATCTCGTCAAACAAATCGCCCCTTGGGATTTTGAGCTTGTTTTGTTTACACGTAATTTTGCTGAATATGATGAAGCTCTTGGTCACTTTACTCAGACGTTTGCAACTCAGGTTCAGAAGATTGAAAGCGCTACTATGGCTGTCGATATTATCTTTCCTTGTTCGAAACTACCTTTCTAATTTTTATTTTGAACCCTTCCTTTTGGGAGGGTTCTTTTTTATCTTTTTATTAGAGGGAGTAAGAAATTTTTATTCTTAATAACCGAAACCTTCAGGTTGGGGACGACGTTTATCTTCTCTCCAGAGTGCTGGGCGAGAGGATTCGCCCCACTTTTCCCAATTGAGCATGGTTTCTAATGGCTTCTTTCGCGGTTTTTGTTTATTTTTGTATCCTGTTGTTGCATAGCCTACGGGAATGAGGGCTTCAATGGTAATGTCTCCGGGGACATCAAGTAGTTTTCGTATTTTTTCATCATCATAACTTCCCACCCAACAACTTTGGAGTCCAAGATCAGTTAATTTCAAGAGTATTGTATTAATTGCTGCTCCTGCTTGTTGACGTGCATAGATTCTCCCACGTTCTCCGTGCATTTTTTCAAGCATACCTTCTTTATTACAGACAATAATCATGCCGGTTGCATCGGCGATCCAGGATTGATCTGCGAGCTGTGCAAGTTTTGCAATGGTATTGGATTCTTCAATGATGAGACATTTACAAGAACACGTATTATCTGCCCAGGGTCCTTGACGAACCGCTTCAACGGCATGGACCATGTCTTTCCAGGATGCTTTTTTTGAAGAGAAGGCACGAGTTGATTGTCTTTTTTGGATGACCTTATCAAAATCCATAGTTTTCTATAGAAGAGGATTATAAAAATGTGTTGTTTTGGGAAAAGATTTATTAGGATATCTTTTAGTTCCTATTGTTATGAAACATATTCTCAAAGAAGCTCAAATATCTTCTTTAGTATCTGATTCTGGAGAGCCAGGGTGGAGTGGAGAAGTACATCTTGCTAAACATACGGAAGGAAATTATGTGGTGAGAAAGTGTAAAACACTTCAACGTGCTAAAGAATATGAACGTGTTTTTAATCAGCTTAGTAAACGTACTATTCTTCCTCGGTTTTTTGGTCGATATGGAAAAAATCTACTATATGAGTATTTACCAGGAAGAGACTTAACAAAGAAAGAATCTCCTGCAATTATTAAGCAAGTTGGTGCTCTTGCTGCCCGTATTAACAGTGTGAAGGCAAAAGGATCTATTCGTAAGAAATTTTTAATTCAATTACGTCATTTACGAACAGGGTATTTTCCTTCTCTCGCTTTACAAGTGCAACCCCCGATTACTGAGGAAATGTATCGAAAGATACGAAAGCTCTTTTATTACCTTTTATCTCAGATTAATCCTTCTATAAGGCTTGATATGAGTGATTCAAATCCCGAAAATTTTAGATTAAGTCAAGGAAAAGTTTATTTTATCGATGTTGAAGCCATAAGTCCACGAATTAATGGTTTTGGTATTGGTAAGGCTTTTATAAAATGGTTTAAAGATATAAAAGCGCAGAAAGCTTTCTTGAAAGGATATGCAACCGTTTCTTCAACACGTTATCTAACAAAACATTATCTTGATTTTATTTATCTTAATTTTTATATCCAAGAATTAGATATTGCAACTCGCTTTGGTAAAAAGTATAATCCTCGACAACGTATTGGTTTTGATGGCCTCTATGCTTTGTTCGATAAATATGCACAAAATATTCTGTAAAAACTTACTTTTTACGAGCAAACCAATGATGCCAACGAGGATCTTGTTGATCAGGATAGTGTGTGAGGAGGATGAGTCCCGCATCAAGGAGTGATTGTTTGATGAGTTCTGGTGTGAGGGGAATGAGCATTGATTCTTTGCCCCGTGGATCAGGGGAGCGCGTAGAGTAATAGCAAATACCCTTTGGTTTGAGGAGTGTGCTTGCTTGCGTGATGGTTGCTTGTTGGTCAGTTTGAGAGAGCCAGGGGAGTGTATTTGCGCACCAGAGGGCATCTACTAGCTGTTTAAGGGGGATGAGAGGGAGTGTGGCATTGATAACGGTTATTTTTGGGAGTTGCGTGAGTGCTTGTAAGGCTTGAGGATTATTATCTATTGCGAATAACGTATATCCTTGTAAGATAAGTTCCGCGGCCGTTTCTCCTGTTCCTGCTCCAAGATCAAGAATGGTTGCTCCGGGAGGAAGATAGGCAGTGAAACGAGAAAGTTCTGGGTTCATGCTATTTCAGCACACCCGAGGCATTCTTTCTTTTTGTAAAACGCTACATATTGTCCGGGGGCGATACCTGTTTGGGGTCTGGCAAGTGTGAGGGTGGTGCCCTGGAGGGTTGCTTGTAAGGGTGGGGAGCGATACCGAATTTTGACTTCTAGATCTTTCGGTAGTTTTGTACTTGTTATTGCATGTATGTTCTTGAGTTTTATTTTTTTCGTGTATAATGAAGGGTGGCCTTCAGGGGCTGCGATGAGTGTGGTGCCTTGCTTCTGTGCAACGAACCATTTTTTCTGCATGCCTTTTGGTTTTTGGACGTTGATATGTTGACCAATCGTGAATTGTTGGATGCCTTGATGAGTGCCAATTTGTTTTCCTTCGGGATTTACTATTTTTCCTTGCTTGCCTTTTACTTTCTGGGTGATGAATTGTTGGAAGGGCATTCCTCCAATAAAACAAATGCCTGCGGTGCTCGGTTTATTCCAATTAGGGAGATTGAGGAGGTTGGCTTTTTTTCGTACTTGTTCTTTGGTGAGCGTATGTAAAGGGAAGAGCGTGTTTTTGAGATCTTGTTCGGTGAGTTGAGCGAGGAAGTACGTTTGATCTTTTTTGTTATCTTTTGGTTTGTAGAGTTTGCCTTTTTTTGTGTGTGCATAGTGGCCAGTGGCGATGTACTGACAGTGTTGTTTGTGTGCTTCTGCTCGTAATAAAGGGAATTTAATGAGTGCATTACAAGGGAGATCGGGATTGGGAGTCGTACCTTTCTGAAATGCGCGATACATTGGTTTGAGGACTTTCTGTTTGTAGGTTGTTTCTTCGTCTATGACAGTGAGAGGGAGGTGGTAGTGAGCTGCGATTTTTCTCGCCATGGTGAGGTCTTTGAGATAGGAACAATTGCCGGTGAGAGGGTCTTTGGTATCAGAATAGAGTTTGAAGAAGACGGTTTTAACAGTGTATCCCTGTTGTTTGAGGAGATATCCTGCAATTGCAGAATCAACTCCTCCTGAAAGGGCAAGAAGGACTGTTTTTTGTTTCATCTCCTTGCATGGCTTGTTAGGTATAAAAGGCTGTGGTGAAGTAGTGGTTCATGGATGATGTTGTTCTTAGGCAAGGAAAGCTCACCGATGCTTCTGTGCTTGCGAAATTAATGCATGAGTATGATTTATATGAATATCATCTGGATAAGCATTGTGCACCTGAATCTTTAGCAAAGATTACAAAGGATACCAAGAGATTTCTTAAGACAGGGATTATTAAGTATACTCTGATTGAAGAGCAAGGGACTATTGTTGCTCTTGTAAATTGGAGAATTACGAAACCAGGAGGAGTAAAGACCGGCGCTTTACAGAATATTATTGTTACCAAGTCAGCTCGAGGCAAGGGATATGGTTCAATGTTAGTTACTTGGTTATTTGCTTATTTTAAGAAGCATAATTGTACACAAGTGAGTAGTTTTGTTCGATTTAAAAATAAAGAAGCACAACGATTTTGGAAATCATACGGATTTGACTTTTCTGAACAAGGGTATCATATTACGAAGCGTTTATAATCTGTTTTTTGTAACTACTTTTATGGATAAAGAGCATCGCCTTGCACGGGCGTTGGATGTGACAAAACGAAAGATACAACGTGAGAAATATGAGCGATATTATGCACGCGTTGAAGTAGAACAACGAAAGCATTGGTTAGGATGGGCTTTGGCGCTTATTTTATTTTTGTTGGCATTAAGTATGTATGTTAGTTATTCGTGATTATGGAGAATAAACGTCCCCTGCTGGACTCGAAGGAATAGAACGTCCCCTGCTGGACTCGAAGGAATAGAACGTCCCCTGCTGGACTCGAACCAGCGACCCTCTGATTAACAGTCAGATGCTCTACCGACTGAGCTAAGGGGACTTGAAAGTAAGGGTGAAAAGATGTTATTTAAGCGTTATTGTGGGCGTTGTCCGAGAAGTTTTAAGGCAAGAGAGGGTATATTCTTCTTTAGTCAACATCTGTGTCATCTTCTGACGTAGTTTTTCTTTTATTCTTTTCTTCTTCTTTGAGACCAAGATCATCGTATTTTTGTTTGCTTTCTGTGTTATGACGTTCAAGATAGGCATAGGTATTTGCTTCTTTTGTCCCTCTAATAAGATTGCCTAAGCCTACAATCGCTGCTTCTACTTGTACACTTGAACCTAAAATTCCGATATCGTTGTTATTGATAATAATATCGCAATCGGTGATATTTTCAATAGTGCGTTTTGTCTTTCCTTCTTTGCCAATGACTCTGCTTCGAACGTCTTCCATGTCTTTACGACGAGTAAAATGTTTCATTGCGATGACTTTGAACGTGGTATCTGGTTCGATGAGCTGAAGTGCTTGTTTTGCAGAAAAACCAAAAGCCATTGCTTGTAAAACGAGCTCTGCGGTATATTCGTGAACGGCATCTCCTTCATAACTTACTTGTTTTCCTTTTATTTCAATAGTAACGTGCAATTTTAGTTTTAGATCATCTAAATGAGTTCGTAATTCTTTTATTTTTGGAAAATAAATGGTGTTCATGATTAGAAAGTAAGTGCATAGGGAATGCCCTGTATGGTTGTTACGTTCTCCTTTGTAATTAAACCTGCCTCTTGTGCTGCCTTAATTGCTTCATGTCCTACTATATTGAAGCTAGCATCTTCAAGTATTTGTTTTTTAATGAGTTGCACGGCTTCTGAGTAAGTTATTTCTTCTCCTTTAAAGAAATGTTCATTTATTTTTATTTGACGAATGCCTTCTTCAAAGGATTTTCCTAATAAAGAGGTATCACAGAGTGCGATGACAATGCGATACGAACTATGACGTTTACATAACATTAGAATTGCTTGAGTGGGGAACGTGCGCCACAGGCAAGACAATGCTTTGATTTGATACCTTTATCTGATTCAATTTCTGTATCTGGTTTTTTACAAGTTGGACAAATAACAAATTCATCAGCATACATTGCTATTTTTTCATTTACTTTTTGAGAGTTCATTTTTGTATTAAAAATAAGACGATCTCCATCTATTTTTCCATTACTTGCAAGTTGTTTTTGAAGGAATTTAGCTACTTGATCTGCAGGACGACGGAGGTAATCTACAATTACTTTGAAATTGGTGATTATTGTTGCTTTTCCTTCTATTTGTCCTGTTACTTTAGGAATATCGAAGCGGTCTTTTGAAAGTGTTACCACTTTTACTTTCTGATAGGCCTTATCTAAGAGTGTTTCATAGCTTTCCATATTCACGAAGATGAGGGGGTTGTTTTAAAGGCTTTGGTTAACCAAGATAACGTAATCTGCCTGGACGAGGTTCGTAGATCATTCCTTCTTCGAGGAGTTTCTTGATTTCTTGGTTAATACTTGTGGGGTGGTCTTTAAGGTCTAAAATCATTTTTTCAATATCTATTCCTTGTTCTTTTTCTGCTTCTTTGACTAACATTAAAATCATGTCTTTTAGAGCGCTTCTTTGTGAAGGATCAGATAGTTTAGGCATCTCTGCTTCACATTCTGCTTTTCGTACAAGTAAGTAGGAAGTATCTTTCTTTTTGACAATTTCAGGGGTAAGGTAGAGCTCATTGTTCCAGGATCGTGCTAACCCTATGATTAGAAGGGTATCTCCTTGATTGTAAGGAGTTAATTTTTCAATATCCTCTCCAAATGTCTTTATTTTTATTTGACCTGTGCCATCATCTACAGTTATTGAAGCAAATTTTTTCTCTCCATCCTGAATATACTTATCAATAACGTTTGCAATGAGGTTAATACGTACCACTGTTTTTCCATTTATATCCAATTGTTTGAGTTTATCACCTTCTAAGATTGGTTTACCTCCATTGATTTGCCCTACTCGATACTTGTAGGCAATATTTCGTTTGTATTCTTGTTGCATGGTGAAAGGTAGTTTGAGCACTTATAAGTATTTAGTTTCTGAAAGCACTCATTAGAGTCGTTGGACGAATCCTTTACGAGGTTTAAAGATGTCTCCTGATTTTGCGAGTTGATTAAGTGCATCTTCCAGTTCAATCGGGCTTACGGTTGTGCCGAGTGCCTTTGCAATATCCTCTTCAGCAAGTAATTTACCTTTTTCAAGTTCTAATTTTCCAATTGCTTCTCTTACGAGGATTATTTTTCCTCGTTTGCTTGCAGTTATACCTGTGGTAATTCGATCGATATCAAAACTTTTTGTTTCTTCATCATATCCTACTTGACGCATTGCGTAACGAGTTATCTCAATTGCTTGTTTTGCATCTCGTTGTTGTACTTCATCGCTTAATCTCGCTTTTGCACAGGCTTCTGAGAGACGAATGACCCCTTCTAATTGACGAGCAGTAATTGAAATTGGTTTTACTCCTGCAGTATCTGTTTTTGAAGATTGTTGACGCATTTCAATGTAGAATTTTTTTATTTCTGCTACTGCCTCATCGGTTAATTTAGGTTTACAATTTTTACGAGCATAGGCAATATACTTTCGTAATAATTTTTGATCAATAACCTCATGTATGAGTTCTTGCTTGTGTTCTTTGAGAACGTGTGAAGCAATTGCTTCGTCTTGATCTTTATTGGGGATATCTCGTAATACGAAAATAAGGTCAAATCTACTTAATAATGCAGGAGTTATGTCGATTTGCTGTGTGATAGGAGTATGGGGATCAAATCGTCCAAGTTTTGGATTTCCTGCTGCTAAGACTGTTGTTTCGGCACGAAGAGTTGCTTGAATATTTGCTTTCGATACTGTTACTGTTTGTTGCTCCATTGCTTCGTGCATCGCCGAGCGGTCTTGTTCGGTCATCTTTTCTATTTCGTCAATACATACAATACCTTTGTTCGATAAGACCATTGCTCCTGCTTCCAATGCCCATCCCTTGAGAAATTCATCTTTAATGACTGCGGCAGTAAGACCTGCTGCTGAAGCTGCTCGTCCTGAAACATATCTTCCTTTAGGACCAATGGTCGATGCAAATTTCAATAAAACTGATTTCGCTACTCCTGGGTCTCCGACCATGAGTACGTGTATATCTCCTCGAGTTGAACCCCCATCCGATTTCTTTTTCTTTACTCCTCCAAATAGTTGTAAGAGTACTGCTTCTTTATGTTTTTCAGAACCATAGATCGAAGGGGCAATGCTCTTACTTAATCGTTCAAGTGCATTGGGGGTTGTTGCAATTTCTAGAATTTGTTTTGTATCTTCTTCATTGATATCTAAATCTTCAAACGTTTCTTCCATGGGGATAACATTATTTGCTTCAATGGCAATATCATACCGAGTAGAGATTGCTCCTGTTTGGAGAGGGATGGGTACTTCTTTGAGTGTCCCGATCACGCCTACTTTACTTCCCGGCGTTGTTCGTTCTTCCATTTTTGGATCGACGAGATCTTCTTGAAGGAATACATTGATACGGCGAGGTTGTTCCCCTCCATCAAGCATATCCGGAGATTCTTCAATAACTAATCGTTGGGTATCAACCATTTCTTTACTGGTTGCAGTAAAAGGGCCTTTCCAACCACACGAACAACGAGTTGGTTCTCTAAATTTCTTATCAATTTGTAATACTTGTAGTATTGCTCCACAACTTGCACATTCGAATTTTGCACGGACTACTTGAGGACGTACATCAGAAGCTTGTCTAATGATACCCTCAATTTTAATAAGTTTGTCGAGATGTTTAGCACGAATATTTCTAATTTTAATCTCTGCACTTTTTGGAATTTGAGTAAAGCGTACTTTTGCTTTTTCTTTTAATCCTGATTCTTCCAAGGCTTCTTCTAAAAGGGGAATCGTTTGTTCAGGATTTTCAAGTACTTGTTCTGATAATTCAGGGGTATGTTCAATCAATAAATCGAGAGGAATACGAACGGTGTTCGCATCAGGGCGTAAAAACTCGGAAATTACTTTTTTGTTGTCGTCGATAAAGTTTTTTGCTTCTGAGAGCGATTCTTCTCTCTTTTTTTTAGATGTCAGCGTATCTGCCATGGGTAAGCATGAGCGTGAATCCTTTATATGAATTGTTATGTTTTATTACAGGACATCAGGTTGTTTGATTGTGTTTTTTAACCTTAGATGTATATTTGTACTGTGCAAGAGTAGCTATTTTTACTTTTATTCGAAGGCGTATCTCAAGAAAGCCCCGACTCCTTGGGTTAGATTGAAGAATTGTTCTCCTTCTTGATTTTCATGCCCTACGGGAATGTATTCTGCCCCGGATACTTCACAGAGCTTTTCAATTTCGATTTGTTGCTCCTTTGATAGCTTTTTCGAAATGAGTACTTTTTCAGCTGCGTTATTTTCTAGAGCACGTTTTACTTTTTCATACCCGTAACATGTTTTATCTTTTTTCTTCCCAAGCCATTCAAAGAATTGTTGAATGAGCTTCTTTTCAAGGATGAATTCTTGTTCAGCGATTTCTTCTTCAGATGCTTCTACTAAAAGTTTGAGGCCGTGTTCATCGGTATAGCCTATGTCTTTTACTGCAATTATCTTTTCTTTTAATTTAGTAACTAAGTCCCCATCTTCTATGAACTCATCTTTTGTAGGGATTGGGCCTCCAATGAGGAATCCTTTTAATTTTGGCATATCAAAGAAAATTTCTTTCATCGCTTCTGCAGTTCGTTTAAAGAATTCTTTTGCTAACCCTTCTGTAACTCGGTGGAATCGTTGGGCAGACTGTCCTCCTGCACGTACTTTACTTGGAACGCCCGAAGTGAGTTCACGAATGACTTCTATTTTCTTTCCGATTAAAATACCAATTGTAGCAACTTGACGATCGATTGCTAATAAGCCATAGACTTCTTGTACTTCAAGCATTTCTTTGAGAGGTTCAATCATGAATACTTGGTCACAACGATAGAGACGAACATTCAAAGGTTTGGGTGGTTCATAGAGCCAGAGTTGAATGTCTTGTTGTCCTTCTTTTTCTGAAATGTTTCCACAATAGCAGGCAAGGCCATTGGGAGGAGTGAGTTTAATTGCCTTTAATTCTCGAGTTAGTTTTTCAATTGCTGTGGTGACTGCTGTTCGTGTTTGCTTTGATTTGATGTTATCTGCCATGCCCCCTTCAAATTCAAGCTGTCTTACGACTGCATCTTTATTGAAGCCTGCAGGGATTAATACGGAAACTAATTCGGTATGTCTTCCACGGATACTTCCGAGTAGATTGACTAAATCTTCTAATTTTAGACGCTCCTTTGGAGTCATTTCTTTCAATTCGAATTTCTTGGGGGGCATAAAGAAGGGGGGAAATGAATAGTTATTAAGGTTGTGGGTTAGG
>Ga0194132_10000388_pt1 | contig 89943 bp, 88 predicted proteins | sample TA2KigOf80mmetaG_FD_148612 | JGI IMG/M metagenome (GOLD analysis project Ga0194132, IMG submission 148612) | Freshwater microbial communities from Lake Tanganyika, Tanzania - TA2015054 Kigoma Offshore 80m | ecosystem: Environmental > Aquatic > Freshwater > Lake | place: Tanzania: Lake... | reverse complement strand
GAGATCGTCGCTTAAAACGCAAATACGAATGCCGAAAAAATCAGTCAGTAAGAAAAATTGAAATAATCTACGAGCAGAGCTGGAGTATTACGTTTTTCGCTTGAAATTTTCAGCGGGATGTTCAGGCTTTCAACCGTTAAACGTGGGAATGCTTGACCGGAACCGGATGGTCTGACCTCAGATGGGGTTTGGCGGCGGATCGAGCTGTCGCACGACGCGATGGCTGAAGCTATTTACCGGATCAAGCCAAGAAATTTCCAGTAGGGGACGCTCACTGCGATGGCGAGCAGGGTGGCGAGGTATTTTGCCGCGAGTATCTTGCGTGCTTGCGCGTGCGTGAAGGCCGGTTCGCCGCTGCTGGTCGGACGCGTTTCAGGTTAATCTGAACAGCATCGAGGTTGCGTCCACCCGGTCAACCTTGACGGTCCGTACAGCTTACAGTACATTTAGTTGTACATATGGAACAATTCCTTACGGCCTCCGAGGCGCGTCAAAAGTGGCTCCGGCTGCTCGACGATGTTAAAGACGGTGAGCGAATCGTTATCACACGTCGCGGCAAGCCGGCGGCGGTGGTTATCGATTTCGAACGCCACCAGTTGCTCACGGAACTGGCTCGGCTTTGGCAAGATCCTGAGGCACTCAGACATATGAAAGCAGCGCATGAGGAGATGCGACTCGGGAAGGGAATCCGCGTTAAAGGTCCTCTAACGATCCAAAACATTCTAAAGGTCGCGCGAGACAAGGGCGTCTTTAAGGCTCGTGGCTGAGCCAATTTTCACGCCGGCGTTTCTTAAGCATTTAAGAGACGTGCAAAGCCGCGCCACGAAACTGGAGCAGCACCTGTTAGAGCAAACTCTGGCAGCCATCGTGGCGGATCCGTACCTACCCGAGCGCTTTTGTACCTTTTACAATCCCAACTCACCGACTTACTTTTTGCGCTCGGGTCCCTTCATGATCGAATTCGCCGTCGAGGAAGAGAGCGATACGGTTACGTTTGTCAGCCTGTTTCGCCGCGCCACTCCGTGATCGCAGTGAGGGAAGGCTGCGTGTCGGGTTTACTGCGAGCGATGAATCCACCGATGATGGCTAGGATGGGTTTCAATTTTTTCTGAACCGGATCGGCGTCGACGCCGAAGTTTTCCAGGGCGGTTGCTCCCAGAAGAAATAGCGAGCCCTTGAGGGCGAATATGACCGGACACGGGATCTTGCCTCCTGGGTGGCGCTATCGATGCACCTGAAAACCTCTTCGGCAAAATAGTCGAATAAAAGTTGCGGCGTCGGCGCGCTCGGCGCGCCGTCGGCCGCACCATCGTGCAGGAGCCCTTGTCACCTAGATTTTTCTCAAATAAGATCGGCGCTGAAATTGTTTTTGGGAGCGCGAATGATTCTCGATGGCAAAATCGATCTCGATGTGCCGGTGCAGAAGGCCTGGGATTTTTTGATCGACATCAATAAGTTTTCCACCTGTTTGCCGGGCATCGATGAAGTGCGGCAGATCGATGACAAAACCTTTGAAGGGCTGATCTCGGCGGCGGTGGGGCCGATTTCGGGGAAGTTTAATTTTCGCTCGACCATCGTTGACGCCAATCCGCCCGAGCAGATGGTGGTGAAGACCGAGGGCACGGATTCGGTGACCAAGAGCACGGTCAATGCCGACATGACGGTCGATCTGAAAAAGATTTCGGATGCGAAATCGCAGATGGATTACAAAGCCGACGTAAAGATCAAAGGGCGGCTGGGAATTTTGGGCGATATGGTGCTGCGGGCGACGGCGACGTTGATTTTGCAGGAGTTTACCAAACGGCTGCACAAGGGCTTGAGCGAAGCGTAGGATTTCGGATTTTCTCGCGCAGTGGCGCAGGGGACGCAGAGCTCGGACAGCGAGTAAACTCCTTGCTCGGCGCCCTCAGCGTCTGTGCGCGAGCACCATGGGGATGAAAATATTTAGGAGAAACTGATGGCGGACGAAAAATACGATGTAATTATTGTCGGCGGCGGCTCGGCGGGGTGTGTGGCGGCGATGCGGTTGTCGGAGGATTCGAGCCGTAAAGTTTTGTTGCTCGAAGCGGGGCCGGATCCCTGGCCGCTGCCCGAATTAATCGCTGAGTCGAAGAATCAGACTCGCCTGTTGCTGGAGTCGGATTACATCGCGATGTTTCCGAGCCATCGGCACCTCGACGGCAGCACCTATTACGCGCTTGCCGGGCGCATCATGGGCGGCGGCTCTTCGGTCAACGTCATGTCGGTGTTGCGGCCGCAGCGCTACGACCTCGATCAATGGGTCGCCGCGGGCAATCCCGACTGGACCTATGAGCGCTGTCTGCCGTTCATGAAAAAAATTGAGTCGGATCAGGATTATCCCGACAGCCCGATCCACGGCAAAGACGGGCCGCTTTATGTCAAGCGCAACTTCCGCCTCGATATGGAGATGTCGGCGCCGGTCAGGGCGTTCATCGATGCCGCGGTCGGCATGGGTTTGCCGCTGTGCCCGGATTTAAACGTGCCGGAGCCCTACGGCGTGTGCGCGTCGCCCTACAATATTAAAGACGGCAAACGGCAATCCACCGTCGTCGCATACTTGAACCAGGCGCGCGGGCGGAAGAATTTGACGATCATCGATCAGGCGACGGTGCACACGCTCAAACTCAACGGCAAAAAGGCCGAGGGCGTCAACTACGAGCGCGACGGCAAAATGCACACGGCGCTGGGCGGGCAGATTCTCTTGACCTCCGGCGTCTACGGCTCGCCGCAGATTCTCATGCTTTCGGGCATCGGCCAGGCGGAGCAGTTAAAGAAACACGGCATTTCAGTGGTTCACGAGCTCAAGGGCGTGGGCGAGAACTATCACGATCATCCGGTGGTCTTCATGACCTACGAGGGGCCGAAGGAATCGAAGGAAGACTGGGTGGTGCCGCGCTTTCGTTTGATCATTCGCAAAAACCCGATCAGCGAAGCGGCTAATTTCCACATCAACATGCGGCCGCCGACGGAGGTGACCGGCTTGAAGCGCATGATGCCGATCTCGGCGCATTTGCTCGAGCAAAGAAATCGCGGCCGCGTCACCCTGCAAAGCGCCGACCCGCACGATCAGGTGAACGTGGACTCGGCCATGCTCGAACATCCGGAAGATTTGAAAGCGATGGTCGAGGCGATGAAATTTATCGATGAGCTCGTCCATCGCCCGGTGATCAAAGAGTTCTACGGCCCGCTGATTCAGCCGGGTCCGGGAGACGATTGGGGCGCGTTCGCGCGCAAGACCTACGACAGCTACCACCACGGCGTTGGCACCTGCAAGATGGGGCCGGCGAGCGACGCGATGGCCGTCGTCGATCAGCGCCTGCGCGTGCATGGCATGCAAAATCTCTGGGTCGGCGACGCGGCGATCATGCCGGTGGTGAGCCGCGCGAATACCAACCTGACGTCGATCATGATCGGTGAAAGATTGGCGGATTTTGTGCAGGAAATCGCATAGGAACGTTTGGGGTCTAGGGTCTGGCGTTTGGGGTCGATGGGGGGAACGTTAGACGCTAAACGCCAGACGCTAGCCCGGATTATTCATCGCTGCGGCGCGATCGAAGTGAAACTCTTCCGGAGCGAAGGCAACAGATATCCGCTTCGACGCCGCCTTGTAGGGGCGACCGGCGGTCGCCCTGCTCTGCGAATCGCAGTGGAAAGGTCGAAGAAATGCCCAGCATCGGCGAATTAAACCGAACGATTTGCGCTGATGCCTTCGCTCCTCCAGAGTTCCACTTCGATCGACACAGTGTCATGGGTTTTCCCGGTCGCATGAATAATTCGGGCTAGACGTTTCGAGACGGAGGCATCTATGGCTGACTATCCGTTAAGCGCCGCGGCGATCAAAAGCGAGTTCAAGCGCGCCGGCATTCACTTTGTCGTGGCGCTGCCGGACCGGGTGACGAGCCATCATTTGTTGAAAGGCCTGATCGCCGATCCGGATTACAAAGTCGTGCAGGTCTGCAAAGAAGACGAAGGCGTGTCGATCTGCAGCGGGCTCTACGCCGCCGGGCACAAGTCGGTGCTGATGATGCAGTACACCGGCTTTCTCGATTCGATCAACGCGATTCGCGGCGTCGCCGTGGAAGGGCACTTCCCGGTGGTGATCGTCGTCGGGCTCCTCGGCAAGGAGCCGGATGTGCCGCCGAAGCAGTCGAAAAAATACGGCGTCAAGATTATCGAGCCGATCTGCGATGTCATGGGCCTCGAGCATTGTCTGGTCGAGCGAGATGCCGACGCGCCGAAGATTTCCGCGGCGATTGAAAAATCGTTCGCCGCCGCGTCGCCAGCGATCATCGAGATCGGCAGGGAGCCGCGCTAGCCATGATGAAACGCGATGAGATGCTGAAAACCTTTGCGCGCCAGCGCAAAGATGAGATCGTTGTTGCCGTGTACATGGCGGCGCAGGAGATCACCCATATTGCGCCGAGCGATCTGAATTATACTTTTGTCGGCGCCATGGGGCAGGGCTCGTCGCACGCCTTGGGGTTGGCGCTCGGCCGCCCCGACAAGAAAGTCGTCGTGTTCGACGGCGACGGCAGCTTGCTGATGAATTTGGGCTCGCTCGTGACCATCGCCAATCAGGCGCCGAAAAATTACGTTCACTGTCTGTGCGAGAACGGCTGCTACGAGACCAACGGCTCGGTGCCGACGCCGCGCTCGGGCCAAATGAAGTTCGCCGAGCTGGCGAAGACCGCCGGTTACAAAAAGACCTGGGAGATCGCCGACCTCGCCGAGTGGGAACGCGAGATTCCTAACATTCTCAATACCGAGGGGCCGGTGTTCGTCACGCTCAAGGTGGAAGCCGGCGAGCTCTATCCGGAAGATTTTCGCCGGCTGTACGACCGCGAGTATCGCGATAAGTTTAAAGCTGCGCTGGCGAAAAGCTGAGTTTTTACAAGACTGAAGCAAAGATGGATTTCCCCCCTTTGGAAAAGGGGGGCCAGGGGGGATTTTCTCACGTGCGCAGGACAAAAATCCCCCTCACTCCCCCTTTTTCAAAGGGGGAAGCCCGATCCCGTTTTCGGAGGATTCACCCATGACCTCCGAAGCGGCGGCGCAGGTTCTTGCGCTTATCACCTCTGTGTTTTACGCCTCGGCGCTGGTTTCGGCGCGCGCCGGCATGCGCCATTCGACGCCGGCCACGGCGACGCTGTTTTCCATCGTTATACAAAATGTCCTGCTTTGGGCAGCCGTGTTTATCACCGGCGGTGCGCATGCCGTGCCGCTTGCGGGTATTTTACTTTTTACCCTGGTCGGTATTTTTCAGCTCGGTGTGCGCCTGTTTGCCTACACCGGCGTCGAGAAGATCGGCGCGTCGCGCAGCAGCGCGCTGCAATCGGTCAGTCCGCTGATTAGCGCGACCATCGCGGTGGCGGTGCTGGGCGAGGTGACCACGCCGCTCATCGTGCTCGGCACACTCTTGGTGGTGGCCGGCATCGTGCTGGTTTCGTGGAAGCCGGAGAGGCAGATCGCCAATTTTCGCCGGATCTATTTGCTGCTGCCCATCGGTGCTGCCTGCCTCACTGGGATGAACCATCCGATTCGGCGTTACGTGTTGACCATGGCCAACGAGCCGTTATTTTTCTCGGCGCTCATGGGCTTGGTTTCGGCGGTTGGGTTTGTGATTTACATACTGATTTCGCCGAGTTCCCAGCGGCTGGTGTGGCATCGCCAGGCACTCCGGCCATTCCTCATAACCGGATGTTCGGAGACCCTGGCGATTCTTTGCGTTATCACCGCGATCAGTCTTGGCCGCGTCGTCATCGTCGCGCCCATCGCGGCGTGCTACCCCGTCTGGTCGATGATCCTGGCGGCGATTTTTTTGCGCGACGTCGAGTCGATCAACTGGAAAGTCGTCGTCGGCATTGTCAGTGTGGTGGTGGGGAACTTCGCGATTCATTTGGGGCGATAAACGTAGCAACGCCGGGGTAAATCCAGAAAATCGCGCGCAAAGACGCCAAGGGCGCAAAGTTCGGAAGAAAACGTTCTTGTTCGGAGCCGCCGCCTCGCATAAGATCGACGCAGGAGATTGGCACATGAAACTCTACGATATTTCGTTAACCGTTTCGCCCCAGGGCATTCGCTGGTTAAACTCCCAGCCGATGGAGCTGGTCGAGCGCAAACGCATGAGCCGCGGCGACGCCAACAATTCTTCATCGATTCACGCCAGCGCCCATGCCGGCACTCATGTCGATGCGCCGTTTCACTTCGTGCCGGATGGGGCGACCATCGAATCGATAGCGTTGGAAACCTTTATCGGCCCAGCGCTGGTGTGTGCGGTGGATGCCGGGACCCATGTCACTGGAGCTGATGTGGCCAAGGCGGGCATTATGGGCGACACGCGGGTTTTGTTCAAAACCCGCAACTCGCAGTTGATGAAGAAAGGGGTTTACGACGCGAGCTTCGCGCCGTTCTCGGTGGATGCGGCGGAGGCGTTGGTGAAGCTGGGGGTAAGATTAGTCGGGCTCGATTATCTTTCGGCGGCGGGAGCCACCGAGCAGGTGCCGGTGCACCGGGCGTTTCTCGACCACGGTGTGATCTTGCTCGAAGGCGTGGATTTGTCCGAAGTGCCGCCGGGACGATACGAGCTTTTCTGTCCGCCGGTGAAACTTGCGGGTTCTGACGGCTCGCCGTGCCGGGCGGTGCTGCGCGAGCTGGCGTGAGAATGTTCGGATTGTCTCGCGCCCAGACGCAAAGTTCGCAAAGTTCGAAAACCTCATAGGACGCGATTCATCGCGCCCTGGCATGCGAAAGTTTCCAAAGGATCGGCCAATGAAACACCTACCCTCGATCATCGTTCACGGCGGCGCCGGTCCAATCAAGGACGATAGTCTGCCGGCGCGGCTCGCCGGCTGCAGGGAAGCCGTGTTGGCTGGGCAGAAAATTCTCAACGCCGGCGGCTCGGCGCTCGACGCCGTGGAAGCGGCCGTGGTTATCCTCGAAGACAATCCGTTGTTCAACGCCGGCACCGGCTCCACCCTCAACAGTCTCGGTTGTGTCGAATGCGACGCCGCGCTGATGGAAGGCGATACGCTGCGCGTCGGCGCGGTGGCGGCGGTCTGCGGCATCAAAAATCCGGTTCGTCTGGCGCGGCGGGTGATGGAAGACGGCCGGCACGTGCTGCTTGCGGGCGACGGCGCGAACCTGTTTGCTCGCTCAATCGGGTTCGCCGAATGTTCGCCCGACGCGCTGATCGTTGAGAGTGAAAAGCGCCATTGGGAGAGCAAACATGGCACCGTCGGCTGTGTGGCGTGCGACCGTGGCGGCAAACTCGCTGCCGCAACCTCCACCGGTGGTGTTTTCAAAAAACTTCCGGGCCGTGTCGGCGATTCGCCGCTGATCGGCTGCGGCACCTACGCCGACGAGTTCGGCGCCGCCTCCGGGACGGGGCACGGCGAGGCGTTTATCCGTTTGCTGCTCGCCAAGCGCGCAGTTGGCCATCTCGAAGATGGGCTCGACGCGCCCACAGCCGCGCAAAAGGTGATCGCCTTGCTCGGCGCCAAACTAAGTGCTAGCGGTGGCATCATTCTGATCGACCGCAACGGCAACATCGGCTTTGACCGCAACACGACGCACATGCCGGTGTGCTCTGTCATCGGCGACGCTGAGCCCACCACATCAAGTTAGCCGCACGGCTTCGTCTCTAGCCCGAATTATTCATGCGACCGGGAAAACCCATGACACTGCGTCGATCGAAGTGGAACTCTGGAGGAGCGAAGGCATCCTGAGCGCAAGCGAGGGATCTGCTTTTTCGCGCAATTGCATGAAGCAGATTCTTCGGCTTTGCCGCAAAATGACAATTGCGACACAATCCCGTTTCGGCGGGTAGTCCCGCTGCTACGACTCCGCCTACGGCCTTTGGTGCCCCTTCAAGTTGCGAAAATGGGCCACTATTCCCATAAAGTCTTAGTTTTTCGCGATTTGTCGTGGACATTCAGATAAAAGATCTAACTTTAGACTTGACAATATGGGTATTGTGGTCTAAAACACGCCGAAAGTAGTGAGAATTGGTCCATATTTAGTAAAAAATTTCAGAAGGAAAAAAGGAGGCAGAAAAGATGAAGAAAGGGATCGGATTGGCACTGCTCTCGGCAGCGCTTTTTGCTGGCGCACCAGCATCCGCCCAGAGCGTTGATGAAAAGATCAAGGCGATGGAGCAGGAGCTGACTCAGCTCAAAGAGCAGCAGATCGAGCTCAAGAAAGAAGCGACGGCGGCCGCTGTGGTGCTGCCGAATTTTAGTTATCGTCCGGGCGCCGGTTTGACAATCGAAGCCGCGGACAAAGGCTGGAGCATTAACTTTAGCCTTGAAGGCCACATGAGGATGAACTTCCAAGCTGGCCGCGACCACGCTGGGCGGACCAACGGCGAGGTCGAAGGGCGGCGCTTCCGTTCGCGATTTAATTACTGCATCAACAACTGCTTCTATGAATTCAACCTGCACTACGACAACGACGGTTTCGGTGGGCAAACCGACTTGCAGCGTGGCCAGATGCAAGTGCATTTTGAGAAGATCAATCCTTGGCTGCCTCGCGTGGCGTTTGGCATGGACGGCGAAATGCCTGTCAGCGCCTACCGGCAAGGCTCCGGCACCACCGGCTCACAGGCCGAATACGACATCATGTCGCGCGAGAACGGCTTGAACACGGGCAGCTACGGCAACGGCTTCACGCTCAACTGGGATAACATCAATATTCCGACGGGACGCATTCAAGTGAACTTCGGCATGGCGAGTTTTGGCGAAGCGGGCGACGGATATAGCAATAACACGGACCGCAAGGACTTCGTGCTCTACGCCCGGATCGAACCGTTTTCGAAGACCAAAAACAAATGGATCCAGGGTTTTGGTCTTGAGAACATGCACTACTGGTGTAACAACGATCCGCGCAATACGAACTCCACCAGCTCTAATGGCTCCGGGGTCTTTAGTGCTTGCAGCCGGCTACGGCTTCGGGATCATGGCAGCGGTGGGCGGCAGACGCTGTTTATATTCTCGCCGTCGAGTAGTGGCGGCCGAGGGACGACTGACTACAACTTAACGGGTATAGGTTGGAAAGTGGGGCCGTACTGGCTGCGTGCCATCCGCGGCGCCTGGGATCTTGATGCTGGCCGCAACAGCCAGGGATCTGGTGCCAAAGGACGCAACTTCCTGATCGGCCATGACCTGTTTCTGTGGAGCCCGAAGGGCTGGTTTACGGGAGACACCGGGACGCCGGGGTCGATCCTGTTCGGCACGCACTTCGAGCGCAACGATGTCAGCTGCGGCCGGTCGAACTGTGCGACGGGCAGTGAATTCTCGCGCAACCGTGTTCTGATTCGTGAGTGGGACTTGTTTTACTTCCTGCCGAACCGGATCAGCGTGGGCGGTACGGTGCAGTGGTATGACGCGTCGAACCTGCGCAGCGGCAGAACCGAAGCGCAAGAGAACCTGGGTTGCAGCAGCGCTGGCCGTTCGACGCGGGGCAAGAGCTGCGATTGGACCAACGTGCAACTGAACTTCCGGGCCTCGTTCTAAACGGGCGACCACCGACATGGAAAAAGGGGAGCCAGCCGGCTCCCCTTTTTTTGTCTCTTCAAACAAAAATATTTACGCGCGAGGATTTTCTGCTTGACAATTAACGCGCGGCTAAAGTATAGGACTTTAGACTTCTAATTATCACCAAAGTCCTAAATATACCGTGGAGGTCTCAATGCAAAAGGGTTCTCTGATTACGAATATTATCGTAGCATCCGGGTTGTTTGCGCTGGCAGCTTGTTCAACGCAGGATGAAAAGCCCGCGCCGGCACCGGCACCGGCGCCTGCGCCTGCGCCGGCCAAAGCCGAAACAAAAGCAGAGCCGGCCAAGGCAACCAAGGTAGCTGGCGACGTCGGTTTATTGGACACGGAAAAGAACTACATGATCATCGTTACCAAAGAAGGCAAGCTGGTGACCATCGATTATGACGCAAAGTTTCAGCCGACGCAGCGCATTTTGCAGGCCAGCAAGATGGGTAACATCGGTTTGGGATCGTCGGCGACCGTCACCTACACCAAGGACGGTGACAAGAATATTGCATCCAACATTGAGTACCTACCGGCAAAGGGTGAGTAAACCTTAGGCGGCGGTTAGAGAGAATCGAGAGCGAACGAGCAAGGAGAACGGGAAATGACAAAGAAACTGAATTTAGGGGGCGGTCTGGCGATTGTACTTGCAGCGAGTTTGAGCATGCCGGTCATCGCGCAGGAGAAAAAGGCCGAGGCGAAAAAAGCGGAGCCCGCGAAAGCCAAAGCAGAGAAAGTTGGCGGTGATATCGGTTTACTCGACACCGAGAAAAACTATATGATCGTCGTGACGAAGGATGGCAAGCTGGTGACGCTGGATTTCAACGCCAAGACGAAGGTCGTGGGAATCGGAGAGACCAAAGTGAAAATGGCCAACGTGGGATTGGGCTCTTCAGCGACGGTCGAATACGTGACCAAGGGCGAAAAGAATTTCCTGACAAAAATGACATTCGTTCCTGCGAAAGGTGAGTAAGGCTGAGCGTTGGCGGGTGCCCACTTTAGTTCGTTAGTGGCACCGTAAACGAAATTTTTGTGCCACCACCGGGGGAGGACTTAACCAGGAGTTCTCCCCCGATTTTCTTTATGCGTTCGCGCATGCTTTGCAGCCCCAAGCCCTGTCCGTTTTGCATGCTGGCTAGGTTCATGCCGGCGCCGTTGTCCTCGATATTTCCTTCCAAAGAGATGATCTTTTGAATCAGTTGCAGATCGATGCGTGACGCGTGCGAATGGCGCGTGACGTTGGCCAAACCTTCGCGCAAAACGTAGTAGATTTCGGTCTCCACCGTCTCGGGCAGGTCCACATCTTCGGGGTCGGTTCCCAAAATAACTTCCATATTCAAGCCTTGCTGCAGGAAGCGCAGCTCTTCGCGCAACCGCTTCAACAGTGTCCCATGCACCAGTGGCTTGGTTTCCTTGCCGGAGAGGAACTGGCGAATCTCGTTCATGGAGTCGCGGGTCAGCTCTTCCATTGAGCGCAGATCGCTTTCGATTTCCGAGTCTTTGGGTCTGTCTGCCAACTTTCCTCGGCAACTCTCCAAGCGCAGAATGAGGGTTGCCAGCGACTGTAGAATGCCGTCGTGCAGGTCGAACATGATCCGGCGCCGCTCTTGGAGCGCGGAGATTTGGCCCGCTGTGCGCGACAGCGCCAGGAGTTTTTGATTCTGGCGCTTTTCGAATTCGCTGATGTAGCCGAAGATGCAAGCTAGAGCGATTAAATAGAAGCAACGCACGACAACGGTGTCGATGCCGATCGGCTCGCCGCCCGACTCTGCCCGCAAAGTTAAACGAATGGTGAAATAGATGGCGACGCCGGTGAATGCCACCGGCAGACTTCCCTTGATGCCCCAGCGCAGGCTCGCGCTGATGACCGGGAAAGAATAATACGTGAAAAACGGCGTGCGTGAGCCGCCGGTGGAGAGCACGATCAGCGCGATCCAAAGCACATCGAGGGGCGTGGTCACGAGGATGAGGCGAGTCGATCTCACCCGGTTTTTGCGGAGGAGGTACAATATCGAGGTGCTGTAGAGCAGAAACGTTGCCAGAGAAAAAGTTGACAGCGCCGGGAAGCGCGCGACCCGCGATGGATTGAGTTGGATGACAATCACCGCCAGTATGGCAAAGGCCAGCCGCAGCCACGCGAGCGCCTTCTCGCGCTCGATGATCCAGCCTTCTTCGAGTGGGGTCTTGATGTCGCTCGCCATGGTCGACGCACTCCCGACTAGTGAGTCGTCCGACCACGCAGCATTAAGGCCGCCTTAAAGCGGTTATTGACTTTCAGCTTGTCGAAAATGTTGGTCAAATGGGTTTTGACGGTCTTCTCGCTGATGAAGATTTTTTTGCCGATCTCTTCGTTGGTCAGACCCTCAGCGACCAGGCGGAGAATTTCCAGCTCCCTTTTAGTTAAGGTGCCGATGGCGTTGTCCGTGCGCGGCGTCGGCATGGGGCGAGCCTCGGTTTGGCCGCTGGCGATTTCCAGGAAAGTTTCCCATGAGGGAATTTCCTTGTCGATCCATGGACTCCCGCCGTGGACACTCTTGATCGCTTGCACCAGTGTCGCCGAGGGAACGCCCTTCGAGACATAGCCTTTCGCGCCGCTCTTAGCGGCGTTGAGAACGTTCTCGTCGTCGGAAAACGCGGTTAAGACTACGACTCGGGTGGCCGGCGTGCGCGCCGTGACGTCGAGCAAGTTTTGCACAAGCTCACCTTTGGGCATTTTCAAATCCAAGAGCAGGACATCGGGTTTTGTGCGCTCTGCGACTTTGGTCGCCTCGTCGCCATTGGCGGCTTCGCCTACGACCAAGATGTCTTTTTCCAGGGCAAGAATCTTGCGCAATCCGTCGCGGAACAGCGCATGGTCATCGGCGATGACAACTCTTATCTCAGTCATAGTGGTTGTCTCCATATTTCTGTCAGCAGGGCCTAGTACCTGAGTAGGTTACATCAAACTCAAACAAGTGAAAATAGTGAGTTATGCCGAGACCAAGCGACTGAGATTGTCGCTCCTCCAGAGTTCCACTTCGATCGACACAGTGTCATGGGTTTTCCCGGTCGCATGAATAATTCGGGCTAGGTTCCGGCCAAGGGCGAATAAGGTTTATAGTTTTAATAGAAAAGGGGGCAGGTTTCACAACCTTGCCCCCTTTTTATTGATAGCCGCTTTGACTCGGTTACAGAAATATCGTTCTAAAACCCCTCTTCTTCGAAGTCATTGACCACCAGCTTGCGATAACCCCGTTCATCCTCGAGGGTCTTCTGCCGTTTGCTTTCTTTCTCGTTTTCTTCCTGGCATTTGACGCAGAGACGGGTGAAGGGTAAGACCTTCAGGCGGCCTAGCTGAATCTCTCCTTCGCAGCTCTCACAGATCCCGTAGGACTTTTCTTTGATCCGCTGCAGGGCTTCGTCGATGGCCAGCAGCTTCTCGCGCTCGCGGTCGTTTAGGATAAAATTGATTTCGCGATCGCGCTCGTCGCTGGCCAAGTCGTAGGTGTCGCGGCCCTCGTCTTTGAGGCCTTCGGTTTCGCCTTTGACGCGGCCCTGCATTTCCTTCATCAGCTGCTTTTTCATGCCGTTTAACATGAGAGAGGCCTGTTTTAGGAAGTCGCGGCGTTGTTTTTTTTCTTTTTCTAGGAAGTCGCGGCGTTGTTTTTTTTCTTTTTCTAGGAGGTCGCGGCGTTGTTTTTTTTCTTTTTCGGGGTCGACTTTAGTTGCCATGGGTTTGCTCACCAATCAGGTCGTAGTCCAGGGCGGAAGTAATTCTGATGTCTAGCATCGATCCGGGTGCGAGTTCCTTCTCAGTGGGGCCGATGTGCACGACCCCGTCAACTTCCGGAGCGTGGGCTTGGGTGCGCCCGCAAATCATCCCCGTTTCTGAATCGATCCTGTCGATCATAACCCGCTGAATGGAGCCAATCAAGGCCTCATTTTTTTTTCTTGAAATGTCCGCTTGCAGGTCCATGACTTCCTGCCAGCGCCTTTCTTTCTCCTGCTCGTCTATCTTGTCGCCCATTGTCGCGGCTGCGGTGCCTTCCTCTTCCGAATACTTGAAAACGCCAAGGCGCTCGAAGCCCGCTTCCTCGACAAAATCGCACAGTTCGTCGAAATCGTCTTCGGTCTCGCCGGGAAAGCCGACGATCAAAGATGTCCGCAGTGTCAGGGCGGGGATGGCGCCGCGCAGCTTGGCGATGGCTTCGCGGACGGCGCTGCCGCTCTTGCCGCGGCGCATCTTGGTCAATAAGCGCTTGCTGATGTGCTGGAACGGGATGTCGATGTACTTGCAAATCTTGTCGCTGTTGCGGATCAGGTCGAGCAGGGGAGCGTCGAGGAAATTGGGATAGGAGTACAAGAGCCGGAGCCAGACGACTTCGGGAAGGCGGTCCAGCTCGCGCAAAAGACCGTAAAGCGTCGTGCCGTCCTTGCGGTCGCGGCCGTAGGCGGTCAGGTCCTGGGCGATCAGGTTGATTTCCTTGACGCCGCTTTGGCTCAGCATCCGTGCCTCGGCGACTACCGAGTCGATCGAACGGCTGCGCGACGGGCCGCGCAGCTGGGGGATGATGCAAAAAGCACACTTGTGGTCGCACCCTTCGGAGACCTTTAAATAGGTCGTGTGGGACGCGGTGGTGCGCAGCCGGGGGGTGGCATGGTCGTAGAGATAGCTGGGCAAGCCGACATACTGTCGCCGGCTCCGGTTGGCCTCGTGCTCGCGCAGGATGTCGACGATGCGCGGCACCTCGCCGGTGCCGATAAACAGGTCGACCTCGGGCAGCTCGCTCGCCATGGCCTCCGGGTAGCGCTGCGACAGGCAGCCGGCGACGATGAGCTTTTTTACCTGGCCAGCATCCTTGAGTTTGGAGATTTCCAATATCGTGTCGATGGACTCTTCCTTGGCAGCGCCGATGAAGCCGCAGGTGTTGACCATGACGATGTCAGCGCTGCTTGGCTCCTCGACGATTTCGTAGTCATGCTGCTTCAACAAGCCGGCCATGACCTCGGAATCGACCAGGTTGCGGGCGCAGCCCAGGCTGACGATGCTAAGTTTTTTCGGCGTCTGGCTCACTGGCCCAGCTCCACTACGTCGGCGCCGGCGGGAACTTGGAATTGAAACAGGGAATCTTTGACGCCGGTGCCCTTCTGCATCGCAGCAAAGCGCAATGTCGTCACATTGCTGGCGGCGTCGCGCACGCTGACCGATTGGATGTCGAAGCTGTTCTTGTTGACGCTGATGAGGATTTCGCTGTAGCCGCCCGCTTCGCCCTTGGGTTCCAGACGCAGGGTGTACTGATTGCCCTCACTGGATTGGAGCGCGGCGTTGAAGTCTTTTTTCAAGTTGCCCAAGCCGAGCAAAAACGACAGCGGGATGTCGCCGCGAAAGGCGTTCTTCAGCGGGCTTTTGATCACCTGGTTTTGCTCGGGCTGAAAGAAGTAAAGATGCTTGCCGTCGGCCAGGACGAATTGGCCCTTGGGCTCTTCGTAGCGCCAGAGCATCTTGCCCGGCCGTTTGTAGGTGATTTTGCCGCTGGCCTTGAGGCTGCGGTTGAGGGTTTTGACCGCGGTCTCCTGGCTGAAGTCGGCGACGAAATCGCCGGTCGCGTCGTAGTTTTTTTGCAGCGCGTCGACGATGGCATCGGCGCTCGGTTCGGCGCTGTGGAGTTGCGCCGTCAGTGCGAATGCGGCGAGAACCGCAGCCGTGATGATTTGACCCCCCTTTTTCAAAGGCGGGAATTTTAGGAGGAGCGCTGCCAGCAATTTCCCCAAAAAGCTATTCTTCAATTTTTCTTGCATAGACTTCGCGCGGTTTGGCGCCGTCGGCTGGGCCTACCACCCCGTCGCGCTCCATTTGTTCGATCATGCGGGCGGCGCGGTTGTAGCCGACGCGCAGCCGGCGCTGGACCATCGAGATCGACGCTTGCTGGGTTTCGGTGACGATGGCCACTGCCTGGTCGTACATCTCGTCATATTCTTCGTCCGCCGCCGCCGCTGCCTCCATCTCTTTTTTGGCTTGCAGGACATCGGTGCGGTACTGCGGCCGGCCCTGGGCCTTGATGAACTTCATGACCCGGCGCACTTCCTGGTCCGAGACAAAGGCGCCGTGGACGCGGGTCAGGCGCGCCGTTCCCGGCGGCAAATAGAGCAAATCGCCGTTGCCCAGAAGCTTTTCCGCGCCCATGGAATCCAAGATCGTCCGCGAATCGATGCGCGAAGTGACTTGAAACGAAACCCGCGCCGGAAAGTTGGCCTTGATCAGACCGGTGATGACGTCGACCGAGGGCCGCTGCGTGGCGAGAATCAGATGGATGCCGGCGGCGCGCGCTTTTTGCGCCAGGCGGGTGATGTACTCCTCGATGTCGCGCCCGACGGTCATCATGAGGTCGGCCAGCTCGTCGACGATAATAACGATGCGCGGCATTTTTTCATGGACGATCGGCGCCGCTTCGCTCAAGTCGCCGCCGAGCTCCGCGGCGTCGCCCGATGGTCCTTCTTGCGCGCTGACCGTCGGGCTCCGACCGGCGTTCTCCTTTTCCGAACTCTTGTTGTAGCTGTCGATGTTGCGCACGCCCTTGTCTCTCATTAGACGATAGCGGCGGTCCATTTCATCCATCGCCCAGAACAGCGCCGCGGCGGCCTTTTTGGGATCGGTGACCACCGGCACGAGCAAATGCGGAATATCTTCATAAACCGTCAACTCGAGCATCTTGGGGTCGACCATGATGAATTTGACGTCCGAAGGCGACGATTTGAAAAGGATGCTCAAAATCATCGCGTTGATCGACACCGATTTACCGGTGCCGGTGGCGCCGGCGACCAGCAGATGCGGCATGCGCGCCAGATCGGCGGCGAAGGGGGTGCCGCCGATGTCCTTGCCTAACGCCAAGGTTATCTTCGATTCGGAGGCTTGATAGGCCTCGCCCTCGATCATCTCGCGCAGATAGACCGTTTCGCGGCGCGGGTTGGGAATCTCGATGCCGACCACCGATTCGCCGGGAATCGGCGCCAAAATGCGCACGCTGACGGCGCGCAGCGCCATCGCCAGGTCGTCGGCCAACATGACGATGCGCCGGACTTTGACACCCGGTGCGGGCTTGAACTCGTACATGGTGATGACCGGCCCGGGGCGCACCGCCACCACTTCGCCCTCGACGCCAAAGTCGGCGAGCTTTTTTTGCAGAATGATCGAGTTGGCTTGCAGCGTTTCTTTGTCAATTTTAGACGGCTGCTCTTCGGGCATGTCGAGCAGCTCCGGCGGCGGCACTTTGTAGCCTTCTTCGCTGATGACCGGCAGCTTGAATTGCTCGGGCGGCACGGCGCTCTTTTTCGGCGCTTTCTTGCCCGGCTCGTCGCGCAGCTCATCTTTGACGACGATCTGCGGCGGTGTGTAATCGGGCCGTTCTTTCTTGGCGTTCTCTTTGGAGGTTTCGGCTTTGCGCTTTTCCTGTTTCTCTTTGAGGTCTTTGATTTTTTCGCCGACCGCCGGCAGCACCGATTTGCGCAGCTGGAGAATATTTTTCGAGGTGCGATCGAACAGGTCCGCCAAAGAGTTCTGCGTCAGCAGCATGAGCGAGAGCAACAGCGCCGCAAGCGTAATCAACGTCGCGCTGATGCGGCCGAACCAAGGCACCAGAATCGCTTCTTTGAAAAAGCCGCCGACAATGCCGCCGGCTTCGCGGGCGTTTTCGGCATCGATGAAAATGCTGATCGTCACCGCTACGCTGAGAAAAAACACCCCGTAGCCCAAAGTCTTGAGCCACGAGATGCCTTTAAACTGGGCGCGAAAGAGCTGAAAAGCGATCATGGCGCCAAACACCGGAAACAAAAACGACGACAGGCCGAAGCCTTGGAGCAGCATATCGGCGAGGTAGGCGCCCAAAAAACCGCCCCAATTATGGGTCTGCACCAAGCCCGACGGGGTGTTGAACGAGCGGTCCTTGACGTCGAACGACAGGAGGCTAATGGTGATGAGCAGCACTGTGAGAAACAGCACCACGCCCCAGATTTCGCGAGTTAAACGTCCTTTTTCCATGATCACTTCAATCCAATTTCACCACGAAGCGGCACGAAGAGCACGAAGGGAAGAAAAGAAAAAAGTTTCAAAAAACTTCTGGTGCCAAACTTCGTGTCCTTGGTGTCTTGGTGGTGAACCGTTTTTTGCTCTTCTGCCACGCTCACGTTTCGATGATATAAGGCAGCACCACGGGCCGCCGTTCCAGTTTCTTGCGGAAATAGCGCCGCAGCGTCTTGCGCACTTCTTCTTGCAGCTCGGCCGGGTCGGTGCGGCTTTCTTTGTTTAGCCCGTTCAACGTTTCCAGCACGGCTTTGCGCGCCTGCTCCAGCACTTCTTCGCTCTCTTCCGGGCTCATGAAGCCGCGCGAAATCAGGTCCGGCCCGGCGACCAGCTCGCCGGTCTGTTGATGGATCGCCATGACCGCTAGCACCATGCCGTCTTCCGATAAATGGCGGCGGTCGCGGATGACGATGTCGCCGACGTCGCCGACGCTGTTGCCGTCGACGAAAACCCGGCCCACTTGTATGGGCTTGGTCTTTGCGGCGCGGTGTTTGTCAATTTCCAACACGTCGCCGTCTTCAAGGATGAAGCAGTTTTCCACCGGCACACCGACGTCCTGGGCGAGCTGGCGATGCTTGCACAGATGGCGGTACTCGCCGTGGATCGGCACGAAGTAGCGCGGCCGGGTCAACTGCAGCATGATCTTCAACTCTTCTTGGCTGGCATGGCCGGAAACATGGATCTCGGAAACCTTTTCGTAGTGCACCTCGGCGCCCCGCCGGTAGAGGTGGTTGATCATGTTGGAAATGGTCTTTTCGTTGCCGGGAATAAACTTCGACGACAATATTACTGTATCGCCGCTCGTGACTTTGATGGTCTTGTGATCGTCCAGCGCAACCCGGTGCAAAACGGACAAGGGTTCGCCCTGGCTGCCGGTGGTCAATAGAGTTACGCGGTCCGGCGGCAAATCCGACCAGCGCTCGCTGTCGTTCATGATGCCGCGCGGCAGGTGGAGATAGCCGAGATCGCTGGCCACCTGGCAGTTGCGAATCATGCTCCGGCCGCTCAAGACCACGCGCCGATCGCAGCGCTCGGAAATTTCCATCACTTGCTGAATGCGCGGGATGCTCGACGAAAAAGTCGAGACCAGCACTTTGCCGGTGCTGCCGGCGATGATCTGTTCTAAATTGCTGGCGACCTCGCGCTCCGATGGCGTGTGGCCGCGCCGCTCGACGTTGGTCGAATCCGACAGCAATAAGAGCACGCCCTTTTCGCCGTAGGCGGCAAAGCGCTGGAAGTCGAACATTTCGCCTTCCATGGGCGTGTTGTCGATTTTGAAATCGCCGGTGTGAATAATGACGCCGGCCGGGGTTTCGATGGCGAGCGCCAGGCAATCGACCAGACTGTGGGTGACGCGGATGCCTTCGATCTTGAACGGGCCGACGGCCCAGGGTTCGCCGGCGGTGATTTCGTGGATATCGGCGCCGTCTTCGAGGTCGTGTTCTTTGAGTTTGTTAGCTAGTAAACCCAGCGTCAGACGCGAGCCGTAGATCGGCACGTCAAAATGCTTCAAAACGTAGGGCAGGGCGCCGACGTGGTCTTCGTGGGCGTGGGTCAAAATGATCGCTTTGAGCTTGTCGCGCTGTTCGAGCAGGTAGCCGATGTCGGGGATGACCAGGTCGATGCCCAAAAGATCGGCGCCGGGAAACATCAGGCCGCAATCGATGGCGATGGCGTCGTCGCCATACTCGACCAACATCATGTTGAGGCCAAACTCGCCCAGGCCGCCGAGGGGGATGATTCGGATCGGTTCCATAATAATTAAGTTGTCGGTTTCTCCAGCGGCATTGCGGCCAGATCGCCTTGTTCGCGCCGATTGGCGGTGGTGTTCGCGTCTCTGCCGTTGAGATGCGACTGGATCGTGTCGCGCACCTGGTTCGACAGCAGGCGCAGGTTGCCGGCGCGAAAACCTACCACCGACACCGGTTTATCCACGGTTACTTCGATGGTTCCGGGGCGGAGCTGGAACGCGCCGGAGGGCAGCAGCCGTCCGCTGCCGTTGATCGTCACCGGCACGATCGGCTTACCCGCCTGGGCCGCCAACAAAAAGCCGCCTTTCTTGAAGCGCTGCAGCTTGCCGTCGCGGCTGCGCGTGCCTTCGGGGAAAACCACAATCGAGATGCCGGCGGCCATTCGTTCCTGGGCTACTTTCAAGCTGCGCACCGCGCCCTGCGGATCGTTGCGATCCACCGTTACGTGTTTGGTCGCCCACATGGCCCAACCGAAGAAGGGCACCTTTAGTAGTTCTTTTTTGGCGACCCAGCGCAGCTGAAACTGCGGCAAGCTTTGCACCAGCACCGGGATGTCGACGTTGCTCTGATGATTGACCATGAAAATATATGGTTGGCGCGGGTCGATATGCTCCAGCCCTCGGACTTTGAGCGACACGCCGCCGGCCCATAGAATGATCCAGGTCCAAAAACGATTGACGCGATAGGCGACCTTGCCATGGCGCTCGAACAGCCCGATCGTGATGGTCGTTAACGCCAACACAATCGTGACCGCTGCAAAGAACATCAGCTTGAGCCCGTAGATCATCAAGATTTAGTTAATTTGTTAGTGGCAAATCTGCGAAAAACAGAAATAAAGCTTAATGCAGGGTAGAGCAAAAAGCAATCTGGCAGGCACTCACGAATTGAGGCAGGTCACATCGTTTCAAGGGTGTCGATGCCGAGCAGGTCGAGGCCAGCTTTGATGTATCGGGCGGTGAGGTAACAGAGCAGCAGCCGGGTCGGGCGGATCTCGTCGTCCGCTTTGAGGACGGGCTGCGATTGATAAAAGATATTGAATCGGGTCGCCAGGTCGTAGAGATAGCTCGCCAGCAGATGTGGCCTGAGCGTGCGCTCGACGCCAAGCAAGGTGTCGCCCAGGCGGATCATCTGCTTGGCCAGGTCCAACTCCTGCGGTTCACGCAGCTGGATTTTCATGTCGCCGGACGGCTGCCAGGTCTCCAGCTCGCCGCGGCGAAAGACTGAGCGGATGCGCGCGTAGACATATTGCAGATAGGGCCCGGTGTTGCCGTCGAGGGCGAGCATCTTGTCCCAGCTAAAGCGATAGTCGGTGGTGCGGTTTTGCATCAGGTCGGCGTATTTCACCGCGCCCATGCCGACGACGTGGGCGATGCGCGCCAGATCGGCTTCCAGTAAGTCCGGGTTCTTGCTGCGGGCGATCGCCTGAGCACGTTCTTCGGCTTCGTCGAGCAGCGCTTCGAGCTTGATCGGCTCGCCCTCGCGGGTTTTGATCGGCTTGCCGTCGTCGCCCAAGATGGTGCCGAAGCCGACGTGTTCCATCGACATTTTCAATCCCCAGCGGCGCGCCGCGCTGAAGAGCTGCTTAAAATGGAGCTGCTGGCGATTGTCGACGACGTAGATCACCCGGTCGGCGTGAAAAGTTTCGGCGCGATATTTGAGCGTCGCCAGATCGGTGGTGGCGTAGAGAAAAGCGCCGTCCTGCTTCTGAATCAAGAACGGTGTGCCGGCGAGCTCGGGTTGGTCTTCGTAAAAAACGCAGATCGCCCCTTCGCTCGGTTTCGCCAGCCCCTTGTCGAGCAACTCTTGAACGACGTTGGCGAGCTGCGGGTTGTAAAAACTCTCACCGAGCCAGTGGTCGAACGTGACCTTGAGGCGCGAGTAAACCCGTTCGAAAGCTTGGCGTGACACGGCCATGAACTCCTGCCACAGAAGGGTGTTGTCGGGGTCGCCCTTTTGTAGTTTGGCCAACTCCTCGCGCGCCTGTGCGGCAATCGCGGGCTCGGTTTTAGTCTTGGCCTGGATCGCTTTGTAGATACGCTCCATTTCCGCCAGCGGATCGCGTTCGAAGGCCGCTTTGTCGAGGAGCGTGCGATAGCCAACGATCAACATGCCAAACTGCGTGCCCCAGTCCCCAACATGGTTGTCGGTGATGACTCGGTGACCGAGAAAGCGCAGCACGCGCGCCAAGGCGGCGCCGATGATGGTCGAGCGGATATGGCCGACATGCATCGGCTTGGCAATATTCGGCGCGCTGTAGTCGACGACGATGGTTTCGGGTTTGGCGACAGTTTCAACGCCTAAACGCTGATCGAGCGCCGCGGTTAGAATCGCCTTGGCGAGCCACTCGGCATGCAGGCGCAAATTGATGAAGCCCGGACCGGCGACTTCCCAGCTGGCGGGCACGTCGCTAGGGTTCAAGTGCGCCAAAGCATCCTGCGCCAATTGGCGCGGATTCATCTTGTGCGCCTTGGCCGCCGCCATGACACCGCTCGCCGAGTAATCGCCGCGCTGCGGATCGCCGGTGGCACTGACTTGCGCCGCCGTCGGCGCGCCACAGGCGGCGCTCAGCGCGGCTGAGACTTTCTCTTCCAATAACTGCTCAATGGTCGGCATGACGGGTGAAGCATCTATTGGGACATAAGAGCGCGACAGTCGCAAGGGGGCGGTATTTCGGAGTCGCGCGGCTTGCGCAAATCTTGTTGCCGACAAAGATTCCAATCGCGCCGCGCCGGGCTCTCTACGGGGAATCCCGCTTTGTAGTTGTTTGACTCTGCAAATCGCCGGCGATAACTTGCGGCTAAGTTTTAGCGCCGTCGGAGGCAAGCATGTCGGTTAACAAAGTCATTCTCGTCGGTCGCTTGGGCAAAGATCCCGAAGTGCGTTTCACCAACACCGGCAGTGCCGTCGCCAATTTCTCGCTGGCCACCTCCGAACAGTGGAACGACCGCGATGGCAAACGTCAGGAGCGCACCGAGTGGCACAACATCGTGGTCTGGGGCAAGCAGGCCGAGACCTGCGGCCAATATCTCTCCAAAGGCCGCGAGGTTTACATCGAGGGCAGCATCCGCACCCGGAGCTACGACGATAAAAACACCGGAGCAAAACGCTACATCACCGAAATCGTCGCGCAAAACGTCAGGTTTCTCGGCAGCGGCGGCGGCACGCGCGTGCCCCAGCAGCAGATGGGCGACGACATGGGCATGGCTGGTGGGATGGGCGGCGGCCAGCCGCCGATGGATGACGACGTGCCGTTCTGATCGTCCGCTTTCGCTCCCGCTTTTAGCTCCTCCTGTTCAGGCGACGCGATTGCGGTGTTGTCCCGCGAGAAACGCTGCGATGTTTTCTTTGACTTCGCTGAGCAGCCGTTCGCGCGCTTCGCGCGCGCTCCACGCCGTGTGCGGTGTGACCATCAGGTTGGAGAGTTCTCTTGCGGCAACGATCATCGGGTGATCGGCGGGCGGCGGCTCTTGGGTGATAACGTCGACGGCGGCGCCGGCGATGCGTTTGTGGCGCAGGGTTTCGATCAGCGCGGCTTCGTCGACCAAGGCGCCGCGGGCGGTGTTGATCAGAAACGCGGTCGATTTCATGGACGCTAACGTTTGCCCGTTGATCAGGTTTTTTGTTTGCGGCGTCAGCGGACAGTGCAGGGTGATGACATCGGCTTCGCGGAACAGGCGATCGAGAGGCACTCGATCGCTGGGTGGTGCCGAGCCGCCGGGGCGAGCGCCGACGAGAATTTCCATGCCCAGCGCGCCGGCGATCTTGGCGACGGTTTTGCCGATGTTGCCGTAGCCGATGATGCCGAGTTTTTTGCCGTGCAATTCGACCTGCGGGTAGGTGAGGAGTGTGTAGACAGGACTACTTTGCCAGGCGCCGGCTTTGACGTCGGCGCTGTTGCTGCCAATACGGCTGGCCAACTCTAGGAGCAGCGCAATGGTGAATTGACCCACCGCTTGGGCGGCGTAGCCCGGCACGTTGCAGACTTTGACGCCGCGCTTGGTTGCTGCGTCTTTGTCGATGACATCGGTGCCCGTAGCTGCGACGGCGATCAGTTTGAGCTCTTCCGCTGCCGGACTGTTCAGAATCGTTTTGTCGAAGGCGACTTTATTCGTGACCGCGATGTTATGTCCGGTAATCCGCGCTGCTGTCTCAGTGGCTTGCGTCACTTGATGCACGGTGCACGGCCAGCGGTCGGTGAACTGTGCTAGCGACATGTCGCCGAACGTCGCGGCGTCGAGAAAAACGATTTTGGGCGCCACGGTCATTTCCCCGGCTTCTCCTGTTTTTCGAGCTGCTTGGCTTCGTCCCAGTAGCGGTCCATCTCGGCGAGATTGGCATCTTCGATGCGCTTGTCGGCCGCACGCAGCCGCGCTTCGATGTGATGAAAGCGTTTGGTAAAGCGATCGACGGTCTGGGCTAGAACCTCTTCTGCTTCCACGTCGAAGAAGCGCGCCAGATTCACCGCGGTGAAGAGCAAGTCTCCGAGCTCCTCTCCAGTGCGAGTCTGGTCGCCGCTCTGCGCGGCTTCTCGTAATTCACGCACTTCCTCATCGAACTTGCCCCAGACCTCATCGACGTTGGGCCACTCGAAGCCGAGATGGGCGGCGCGGCGCGAAATCGACTGCGCCCGCGCCAGTGCCGGCATCGCTCTGGGAACATTGCCCAGTGCCGATTTGCTTTCGCCCTCTTTTTTTTCGTTTGCCTTGAGTTGAGCGCGCTGTTTGAGCGCCGCCGCCGGATCTTCGGGCAGTGGTTCGCCGGCGAAAACGTATGGATGGCGCCGTACCAGTTTGTCAGTAAGGATTTCGATGACATCTTTGATGGTGAAACGGCTCTCTTCGCGGGCGATCTGCGCGTGAAAAATCACCTGCAGCAGCACATCGCCCAGTTCTTCCTTGAGTTTTTTGGTCTCGCCATCGTCGATGGCGTCGAGCAATTCGTAGGTTTCTTCGAGCAGGCAGGGCTTGAGCGAAGCGTGGGTTTGTTCTTTGTCCCACGGGCAGCCCGTCTCACTGCGCAAGCGCGCCATGACGTTCAGTAGTTCAGTGAATTTCTGTTCGGTGTCGCGATCGCTCACATTGAACCTCTCGGATGCGGATTATCTCGCGCAGGGGCGCTGGGGGCGCGGAGTGAAGAGCTATGAAATCCTGGAACCACTCTTGCGAACTCTGTGTTCTCGGTGTCTCGGTGGTGAATTCTTCCGCTCTGCTGCGCGAACTTTTCACATGCACGGTTTCCATGTTATGCAACTGGCGCGAGCAGTTGATATTACGTGCCCGCTAAATTGATGTCCAGAAGAATAGAAAGGTGCATGCGTTATGCCGACAGTGACGGTCGATGGCATCGAAACTTACTATGAAGTTCACGGCTCGGGGACGCCGATCTTGATGTGCGCGCCAGGCGGCTTTGACGCGACCATCGATAAGTGGCGTGTTGCCAGCGCCTGGACCGGCATCGATGCCATCGCGGCGCTGGCGCGGGAGCATGCTGTCATTCTCTACGACCGGCGCGAGTGCGGCCAGTCGGGCGGTCGAGTCGAGCGGCTGAGCTGGGCGAGCTACACGCAGCACGGCAAAGCGCTGCTCGATCATTTGAAGCTGGGCTCCGCCTACGTCATGGGTGGCTGCATGGGCTGTTCGGTGGCGCTGGCCGTCGGTGTGCATTATCCCGAGGCGACGCGCGGTCTGATTTTACACTGGCCGGTGGGCGGTTATCGTTGGAAAGTGAACAGCCAGGCGCGCTTCATGCGCCATTACGAGTTCGCCAAGCAGAATGGCATCAATGGTGTCATCGAACGGGCGCGCGGCGGTAAATCGTTTTGGCTCGACCCGGAAGCTGGGCCGTGGGCGACCAGCATCGCGCGCAGTAAAGAGTTCGCCGAGAGTTTCGCCAAGCAAGATCTCGATCGCTATTTGAGCTTGATCGTCACCAGTGGCCGGACATTATATGACCGCGATACCGCCACCGGCGCCGAACCTGAAGAAGTGCTGGGCGTCAAAGCGCCGGCGCTGATTATTCCCGGCGACGATGCCTCGCACGCCACCTCCGGCGCGCACTATCTGCGCGAGCTGTTGCCGAAAAGTGATTTTCGCAACGTCATGCCGCCGGAGCAGACGACCCGGAAGATTTGCGATTGGGTGTTGGAGTTCTGCCGGAAGAATCCGTAGTGGAGCTTGGGAATGCGGTAGTCTGACTTCTCCTCAGATGGTTTCCTCGCTTTAGCAAGGGCAGACGATGAAAAATTGAATACCCCCGAGTCGCCCAATAGACCCCTCCCTAAACGCCCCCAGCCCGGACTATTCATCGCTGCGGCGCGATCGAAGTGAAACTCTTCCGGAGCGAAGGCAACAGATATCCGCTGCGACGCCGCCTTGTAGGGGCGACCGCCGGTCGCCCTGCTCTGCGAATCGCAGTGAAAAGGCCGAAGAGATGCCCAGCATCGGCGCATTAAACCGAACGATTTGCGCTGATGCCTGCGCTCCTCCAGAGTTCCACTTCGATCGACGCAGTGTCATGGGTTTTCCCCGTCGCATGAATAATTCGGGCTAGCTTTTCATAGCCCGTAGAGCCGCCGCGGGTTGTCGTCCAAAATTTTCTTTTTCACCGGGTCGGTGACTTCTGGGTTGGCGCGAAAGATATCGATGGCGTCGACCTCGCTCGAAGCGTCGGTATGGCCATAGTCGGTGCCGATGACGACGTTGTCTTCGCTGGCGTAGCGCAGCACGAAGTCGAAGTCGTCGTTGGTCTCCGTCGTGACGTAGATATTGAAGTCTTTGAACGGCAGTTTGGGAAAGCCTTTGCTGCCACTGCGGCGCGTCGCTTCTTTGACCACCCAGGGGACCCATTGTGCCGACGCTTCGACGAAGCTCCAGCGCAGTTTGGGGAAAACTTTCGGCAGCTCGCTCATCATCAGCGACAAACAGGTGATCACCGTCGGCACCCGGAACTGCGCGAAGCCGCCCATTTTATCATAGCGCGGTTTGAACTGATCCATCAGCGCCGGACTGCCGTTGGCAATGTGCACCGCGATGGCCATATCGAGCCGGCTTGCTTCTTCGTAGATCGGATAAAAATAGGGGTCGACCAGATGCCGATCGTTTTCGAAGGGGCGCAGACTGACTGCCACCGCGCCGTTCTCTTTGGCGAAGCGCATTTGCTGAACTGCCTCGCTTGGCGTCATCGCCGGCACGACACACGAATAGCGCAGCCGATTCTTGCCCGCCTTCCACATGTCGGCCATCCAGCGGTTCCACGAGCCGCACAGGGCGATCTCCGCGTCAGGTTTGTCGGCGACGCGGGCGATCCACATGGTGTTGAATAGCACCTGCACGTCGATGCCGAGCCGGTCCATGTGCGATAACCGCAGTTCGACATCGCGCAGCTCGCGCGCGCCTGCGGCGGTCTTCAATTCGCGGCCGGTTTCTTTTGAGAGCGCGATCAATTCCTGCTCGGTCAACGTCGGCGGACGGAAGCCCACCGATTTCCCTTCGCAGAACCAGTACTGCATGTTGGGGTTATCGGTGGAACTGAAAAGCTGCGGGCGAAACTTCTTGTCGGAACCATCCATGTAGCTCCAGGTCTGTTCGGTTTCCACCACGTGGGCGTCGGCGTCGATAATCATAAGTGCTCCTCTGGCTCGGCGATCGTTCATGGTTATAATACTCAAAGCGATAGGTTGGTCAATAAGGAGCGGTTGCGCCGGGAAACGGCTCGTGGCAGTGTGTGCGAAATTTAACAAGTCCGATGAGCTGGAGCGCGTTATGGGAAATCGTTGGTCAATCAAATCGGCGCGGCCGGCGGCGATCCGCGGCCAGTTTGCCTATCTCGACGAGAAAGAGTTTCGCAAGGTGAAAACCGCCGATCCCAACGACTTCTACGACAACTCGTTAGTCGATGCTCTCGCGAATTCTGGCTTTCTCAAGAATCTTGGCATGAAATAGGGCGCGGCTAACCGGAAATATAACCATGGGAGTGCAAACCCGCAGAGATATCGTTTACCTCGCGTTGGCCGGCTTCTTCGTCACCAACGCCATCCTCGGTGAGCTCACCGGCGGCAAGCTGTTTACCTTGGGTCCGTTTACGTTGAGCATCGGCGTGATCCCGTGGCCGGTGGTGTTCATCGCCACCGATTTGATCAACGAATACTTCGGCCGCGAAGGCGTCAAGCGCCTGACCTTCATGACCATTGCGCTGATCGTCTACGCTTTTGTCGTGCTGTTTCTCGCCATGCAGGTGCCGGCCGCTTCGTTTTCGCCGGTGACCGACGCGCAGTTTACCGCGGTATTCGGCCAATCTTTGTGGATCATCGTCGGCAGCGTCGCGGCGTTTGCCATAAGCCAATTGGTCGACGTGTTTATTTTTTGGCTGGTGCGCAATAAGACCGGTGGACGCTACCTTTGGATGCGCGCCACCGGCTCTACGGTAGTATCACAACTAATCGATAGTATCGTCATTATCGGTATTGCATTCTGGCTGCCGGGGAAAGTCCAGACCTCCGAGTTTCTTACCGTGGCGGCGTCGAACTATTCATTTAAATTGATAGTAGCTTTGTCGGTGACACCGCTCCTCTATGCCGGCCATGCTGTGATTGATCGCTTCCTGGGCGCTGAAGAGGCACACGAGCTGATCGAGCAATCGGCCAAGGCAAGTGATTAGACCTGCCGCTCGCGCTTGGCCTGCCATGCGCTTGCTTTTATGGCGCGACTCCTTCTCGTTCTGTCGGCTTACAGACTATCGTCCTGCCCATTCGTTTACACTTGACATCGCCTCTTCAGTTTGAATAGGAATAGGAGCCGCAGCAGGGCTTTAGCTCTACCTGTTCGACCGTATTATTCAGCAGGTCGGTCTAGTCCGTTCGACCGATATTTTCGCAACTTTGGTGACCTGCAATCACCTGAGCCAAAGGCACCGAGATGGACAACCGTGAATCTACTGCGAGTAGTTCCACCCTTCGTGATCGACTGTCACGGTTCATCCTACTTGGTCTGCAGCTTTTCTTACTGCTGGTCACGATCCGGCAGTTTCAGATCGAAAGCAGCGCATTTGTTCGTATTATCGTTTTGGCTTTCGGTGGGTTCGCTGTTCACTACTTTCTGCCGTTGTCCCTAAAGCTGCCCTTTTTTGCCCTCCTTTCTGTTGTCGGTATTGGCCTTATTTTCGGGCCGGTTCAAGCGGCTTGGTTAATTGGCCTGGGCTGCATGTTGATCACGATCTGTCATCTCCCGTTCAGTATGCGGGCGCGGGTGGGCTTGCTTTTGTGCGCCACCGCTCTTCTAGCGTTGCTGCGGGTCGGTTGGTTGCCGGCTCCGTGGTCGCCGGCGATTTGGCCGATTCTAGGCGCCATGTTCATGTTTCGCTTGATGATCTACGTTTACGATCAGGCCCATGAAAACGAACCATTTTCCTGGCCGCGCGCATTCTCCTACTTTTTCATGCTGCCCAACGTGTGCTTTCCCATGTATCCGGTGGTGGACTACAAGGCCTTTCGCCGCAACTATTTCGATGCCGAAGAACATGCCAGCTACCAGCAGGCGATTGTCTGGATGACGCGCGGTGTCGTCCATCTGATCCTTTACCGTCTGGTCTATTATTATCTGACCGTAGCACCCACGGAGATCGCCAACTCAGGGGATTTGCTCCAATTCATCGTCTCGAACTTTCTGCTTTATCTGCGAATCTCCGGCCAGTTCCACCTGATCATCGGTCTATTGCGTTTGTTCGGCTTCAACCTGCCGGAGACGCACCACCTTTATTATCTGTCGTCGAGCTTTACCGATTTTTGGCGCCGAATTAACATCTATTGGAAAGACTTCATGATGAAGCTTTTCTACTACCCGGTCTATTTCAAACTGCGCGCCAAAGGCGATCTACGCGCCATCGTGCTGTCGACGCTTTTTGTTTTTTTCATGACCTGGGTGCTGCACGCTTACCAGTGGTTCTGGCTGCGCGGCACGGTGTTGTTGTCCGGCCCCGATGCGTTGTTCTGGGGCATCCTCGCGCTGTTTGTCGTCGGCAATTCGCTTTACGAGATGAAGCACGGCCGTGAGCGCAGCGTGGGCAAGTACCGCTTCCAGTTCGTGCCGTTCCTGCGGCGCGCGCTCAACACGACCGGCATGTTTCTTTTGATTTGCGTTTTGTGGTCGCTGTGGTCGAGCGAAACCGTGGAGGAGTGGCTCGCGTTGTGGGAGACCGCAAACAAGATAACCGTGAAGACCGTTGGGCTTTTGCTCGCCATCGTTTTGGTGCTGTCGCTGGGCGCTGAATATTCCGTGTACCGCGACAAACAGTCGAAGCTCAAGCGCCCGCCCGCCACGCTATTTAACCGCGCGACGGTGGGCAATGTGGTGTTTCTTGCGGCGCTTGCGCTGGCCGGCATTCAGGAGGTTTACCTGCATCTGGGGCCGCAGGCGGCTACTTTCGTCAACACCTTGCGCTCGGGACGGCTGAGCCGGCTCGACGTGGCGATGATGGAAAAAGGCTACTACGAAAACTTGAACCGGGTGGAGCGCTTCAATAGCCAACTCTGGGAGTTGTATATGAACCGGCCGTCGACCTGGCTCGACGTGGCTGGCACTGGGTTGGATCGCTTTACCGGAGATTTTCTTCATAGGGAATTGGTTCCGTCCTTTGTCGCGATGTCGAGCCACGGCCCAGTGCGCACCAACCGTTGGGGCATGCGCGACCAAGACTACGAAGCCAAACCGGCGCCGAACACTTATCGGATTGCACTACTCGGCGCCTCGTCCGTGATGGGCTGGGGCGTGCGCGATAATGAAACCTTCGAAGCGTTGGTTGAAGAACGTCTCAATCAAAATAACGTGGGCAAACCGTATCAACGCTACGAAATTCTCAATATGGCGGTGCCGGGCTATCAGCCGGTGCAGCAGCTGCTGGTGGTCGAAAAAGCTTATTCCTTTGCGCCCAACGCGGTGCTCTACGTGGCCACAGGCCGCGAGGCGTCACGATCGGCGTCATATCTGGCGGAAGTGACCGCGAAGAACATCGCCGTGCCGTTCGCGCCGCTGCGCGAAATCATCGCTAAAGCGGCGGTGCCGCCGAAAACGGCCGAGGCCATCGGCACGCGCCGGCTGATGCCGTTTCGCCATGAAATTCTCACCTGGACCTATCGCTACATCGTCGACGAGTGCCGTGAGCGCGGCATCGTGCCGCTGTTCTTGTTTTTACCCCAGGTCGAACAGGGCGATTGGGTCGAGGAGACCCCGGAAATTCTGCGCATCGCGCGCGCCGCGGGGTTTGTCGTTGCCGATCTCAGCGACGTCTATCAAGGCCACGAGATCAATACGCTGCGGATTGCCGATTGGGACAATCACCCAAATGCCAACGGCCACCGCCTGGTGGCCGAACGGCTTTACACGATTCTGAAAGAGCACAAAGATCAACGTGTGGCAGCGCTGTTTTCCAAGAGCACCCGGTAAAAGGAGCCCCCAGTGGCGGAAACCCAAGCAATTGTCAAAGGACTAAAAGATTACATTCTTAAAGAATTTTTGCCCGGCGAAGATCCCGAAGAGTTGACCGAGGCGACGCCGCTGATCAGCGGCGGTATTTTGGACTCTCTGGCGACGTTGAAATTGGTTGCCTTCGTCGAGGACCGCTACAAAATCAAGCTTCAAGCCCACGAGGTCGACATCGAGCATCTCGACTCGATCGCACGCATCGGCAAACTGGTGGAAAGCAAATTGGGCTGAGGTGGAGCGTCGTGAAAAGGTCGTTGCACGAATATTTTGCCGAGAGTGCTCGGGCGCACCCGGCAGCGCTCGCGGTGGTCGCGCCGGGACGCGGCTCGATGAGCTATGGGGCGCTCGATCGACTGAGCACTGCGCTCGCCGCTCGCTTGTTGCAGTTGGGTGTCGCGCCCGGCGACCGTGTCGGCTTCATTCTGCATAAGTCCATCGACTCGCTGGCGACGCTTTTGGCCATTTTGAAAGCGGGCGCGGCTTACGTGCCCGTCGACCTCAACGCGCCGCTCGCGCGCGGCGGCTATATCCTCAACGATTGCGGCGTCAAAGTCGTGGTTTGCGAAAGGCAACTTGCCGACGGCCTGGCGAAGGAAATCGCGGCCCTGGGCGGCCAGCCGGAGTTTATCGCCGTCGATGACGTCGGCGCCGGGCAAGGGCTGAACAACGTTGTGGCAGGCATCGCGGCCGAAGCTCTGAACAAGGTGCGCGCTGTTGCTGTGCCGCAGCTAGACGAACTCGCCTATATCCTTTACACGTCGGGCTCCACCGGCAAACCCAAAGGGGTGATGATCTCGCACCGCAACGCCATGAGTTTCGTCGATTGGTGCGCCGATGCGTTTGATCCGAGGGCGGCGGATCGCTTTTCGTCCCACGCGCCGTTTCATTTCGACCTATCGATTCTTGATATCTTTCTCAGCTTGTCGAGCGGCGCCACGCTGGTGTTGATCCCTGAGGACATCGGCAAGGAGCCGGAAAAGCTTGCGCCGCTGATCGCCGCCGAACGCATTTCGATTTGGTACTCGGCACCGTCGATTTTGAGCTTTCTCGTGCAGTACGGCCGCCTGGAAAACCATGACTACAGCGCACTGCGCCTGGTGTTGTTTGCCGGCGAAGTGTTTCCGGTCAAGCACCTGCGCGCGTTGTGCGAGCGCTGGCCCAGGCCGCGCTATTTCAATCTTTACGGGCCGACGGAAACCAATGTTTGCACCTACTACGAAGTGCCGTCGCAAATACCGCCAGAGCGGACCGAGCCGTTTCCCATCGGCAAAACCTGCGAGCACTTGCGCGCCGTCGCGGTGGACGAAGTCGGTGCGGTCGTCAAAGCCGGTGAGCGCGGCGAGCTGTGCATCGCCGGGCCGGCGGTTACCGCAGGTTATTGGAATCTTGCCGAAAACACCGCGCGCGCTTTTCTCGATCGCGCCGATGGGCCGTGGTATCGCACCGGCGATATCGTCGTCGAGCAGCCCGACGGCGATTACCTTTTTGCCGGGCGGCGCGACCGCATGGTGAAACGGCGCGGCTACCGGGTCGAGCTGGGCGAGATCGAAGCGGGTCTTTATCGCCATCCGATGCTGAAGGAAGTGGCGGTGCTGGCGCTGGCCGATCAAGAGGCCGGCGTGCGCATCCGCGCGTTTCTGAGCTGCCACGACGGTAAACGGCCGTCGATCATTCAGCTAAAAAAATTCTGTGTCGACGTCTTGCCGCCCTACATGGCGCCGGACGAGTTCGTCTTTGAGGCCGCGCTGCCGAAGACTTCCACTGATAAAATCGATTACCAGAAGCTCAAGGAGCGCCCTGGATGGATTTCTCCCTTTCAGAAGAACAGCAAATCTTAAGCGAGACCATCGACAGGTTCGCTGCCAAAGAGCTTAACCGCGACAATCTCGAGCGCGATCGCGATCATGTGTTTGCGCGCGAGCTTTGGCTCAAAGCCGGAGAAATGCGCTTGCAAGGTTTGCCGGTGCCCGAGGAGGACGGCGGCAGCGGCTTGGATCCACTGACGACGGCGATCGCGCTCGAAGCGCTGGGCCATGGCTGCCGCGACAGCGGCCTGGTCTTTTCCATCTGCGCGCATCTGCTCTCCTGCGTTATTCCGATCTGGCAGTTCGGCAACGCCGAACAGAAAAAACGCTATCTCGCCGATCTTTGCAATGGCAAGTTGATTGGTGTCCACGCCATGACCGAAGCGGAGTCCGGCTCGGACGCATTTGCCATGCGAACCAAAGCCGAGCCCGACGGCAACGGCGGCTACCGCATCAAAGGCACCAAGACTTTTATCTCCAACGCGCCGGTCGCCGACATTGTCATCGTCTTTGCCGTCACCAATCCGGGAAAGGGCTACTACGGCGGCATCAGCGCTTTTCTGGTCGAAAAGGGCGCGCCCGGTTTCCAGTGCACCCAGACGTTCGAGAAAATGGGCCTGCGCACGGCGCCGCTGGGCGCGCTGGTGTTTGACGACGTCAGGGTCGGGCCGGAGGCGATCCTCGGCGGACTCGGCGCCGGCACGGCGATTTTTACCCACGCGATGGATTGGGAGAGGGTTTGTCTATTTGCCAGCCACGTCGGCACGACGCAGCGGCTGATGGAGCAGAGCATCTCCTTCGCGAAGTCACGCAAACAGTTCGGTCAGACCATCGCCAAGTATCAGGCGATTTCCCATCGCATCGCCGATATGAAAGTGCAGCTCGAAGCGGCGCGCCTGTTGGTCTACAAAGCCGCTTCGCTCTTGGATAAAACCAAAACGGTTTCCCTCGACGCGGCGATGGCCAAGCTGTTTGTCAGCGAATCCCTCGTGCAAACCGCTTTAGGCACCGTGCAGATTCACGGCGGCAATGGCTACATGGTGGAATACGAAATGGAACGGGCGCTGCGCGACGCCATCGGCAGCACGCTCTACTCGGGCACCTCGGAGATACAGCGCAATATTATTGCCCGATGGTTGGGGTTGTAGGAGGGGGCGGTTTAGATCCTTCGCTTCGTTCAGGATGAAGTTAGCTGCGTTGCAACACAGCCAACTTCAATTGCAGATCATCAAGTGAACATCCCGCGGCAGTCTTTTCATCAATCCCTTGATCACGTGGCCGCGCAGCATGTGATAAAACGCCGAGCGGCGCGACTGGCCGATGATCACCGAGTCGACGTCGAGCGCTTTGGCGGCGTTGGCGATCGCTTCGGCGGCGTTGTGCGACACTGCCCAGATCGGCACGATCTCGACGCCCTTGGCGCGCGCGTTTTGCAGCACGGCCTTGAGCGTCTGCACGCCTTGCTCGTTAGGGACATGGGGCGTCTCGCCGGCAAACAAGCCCGGCCATTCCTCGACGTAAATGCAATAAAGCGCCGCTTCGCCTTTGCCCTTGACGCGCGTGACCGCTTCTTGGACCAGGCTCGGGCTATCGTCGCGCACCGCCAGCAACGTGGTCGACGAGTAGAGCGGCTTTACTTCCACCGCTTCGGTGAGCGTCATCAGACCTTTGAGCTCATCTTCGACCAAGTCTTCCGAGGCGCGATAGGCGCGCGCTTGTAGCTTCTGAATAAACGGAATCTGGACGAGTAGATCGACGAACCAGGCGCGCCGCACGCCCATGGCGATCAATAGGCCGAGCAGTGTGACGCCGCCGCCGAACCAAGTGGCGAGCTGTTTTTCGATCAGGTTTACGCCCCATGCCACGATCACCATTACTGTGGTTAAAAATCCCAGCCAAAACCCGATATCGCGCCGGCCCAGGTTCCAACGAATCTTGTCGAGGCTGAGCGAAGAAAAGACAAACGCGCCAAGCAAACCGAAGGCGTACATGTCGCCCAAAATTTTCATCTGGCCGCCGCTCATGAGGATGATCAGCACCGGGACAATCGTAGCTATTCCCACGGCGATGTGTGGAGAATTAAATGTGGTGTTGCGCACCGCCAAGATGCGCGGCATGAAGTCGCCTTTGACCAAGGCGAGAAACACGTGATAGGCGCCGATGATCGCCGTGTTGGCGGCAAACAGCAGCAAGCTAGTAGCGGTCAACACCACCGCCAATTTCACGCCCAACCCGCCGACGATGGAGCCGAGTTCGGAGATGAAGCGCTCGCTTTCGGTGGCTTTGAAATGTTCCGGCAAAAGGCCGATCGAAAGCGCGGTCAACATCGGCGAAGTGACCACCATGGTAAACATCACGGCGCCCATCGCCCAACGAGTAGTTTTGCGCAGCGGCAGGCGCATGGTCGGGCTCAACTGGCTGATGCTTTCGAGGCCTGAGAACGCCAGCCAGGCCGATGCAAAGCCGACCAGCAGTTCGTAGGAAGATATCCCCTTGGCGGTGCCGAGCTTGCTGAGACCTGTCTGCCATTGGGCGCCATCCATATAGGCAAACGCCGCGCCCATGACGACGAGATTAACGAGAAAAGACGCGCAGGCCATCACCAGCGAGACCGCGGCGCTCTCGCGGATGCCGACGATATTCAATGCCGCGAGCACGCCGACGCCGGCGCAGGACAAAAGGACGATATGTGAATCGAGGGCAGGGAAGGCGCTGCCGAGATATTGAAAGCCCGAGACCGCCGAGATCGCGGTCGTAAGAAAATAATCGACGGTTATCAGCATGCCGCCCAGGCAACCCCACATGGGGCCGAAGGCTTTCGAGGTGATCGTCACGACGCCACCGCCCTCGGGGTTGCGCCAGGAGATTTCGATGTATTTGAACGAGAGTAGAATGAAGCCGGCGGTTGTCAGCAGCACAAAGAACGGCGTGGCATCTTTGACATGGCCATACATGATGCCGGGAACGTAGTAGACCGAAGTGCCAATGTCGCAAAAGACAACGGCCCAAGCCAAAAACCAATTGAGCTGGCGAGTGTCGTGAGTCGGCTGCATGACGTGTGCACGCGTGGACTGGCAATATAGAATCGCCGGCATTGAGATTCAATCGCACTAAAGGCGTAGGGGCTGGCAGCGTTCAGTTGAAGATCATCAGGTGGCAATCGCGCGGCAGTTTCCTGGTGAGCCCTTTGACGACATGGCCGCGCAGCATGTGATAAAACGCCGAGCGGCGCGACTGGCCGATCAAAACACTCTCGACGTCGAGTGCTTTGGCGGCCGAAGCAATGGCGTCGGCGGCGTTGTGCGACACCATCCAGATGGGTATCACTTCGACGTTCTTGCCGCGCAGATGCTGGACTGCGAAACGCAGCGTGCGAATGCCTTCCTCATTGGGACGGTGCGGCGTGTTGCCGTTAAGCAAACCGGGCCACTCCTCGACGTAGATGCAATACAGCGCGGTTTCGCCTTTGCCCTTGGCGATGTGGATCGCCTGTTGGAGCAGCGCCGGGGTCTCGCCGCGCAGCGCCACGAGCGTGGAGCCGGGATAAAGCGCTTTCAGCTCGGCGGCATCGGCCAGTGTGACCAAGCCCTTGAGCTCGTCATCCACCAACGCTTCCGAAGCGAGATAGGCGCGTGCCTGCAGCCGCTGGATGGCGGGAACCCGCGAGAGCAAATCGACAAACCAGGCACGCCGCACACCCACCGCGATGAGCATGCCCAGGATTGTGAGCGCGCCGCCGAAGAGGGTGGCCAGCTCTTTCTCGACCAAATTGACGCACCACGCCACCGCAAGCATGACCGTGGTCAGTGCGCCGATCCAAAAGCCGACGTCGCGGCGGCCGAGGCGCCAGCGGATGATGTCCAGGCTGAGCGAGGAAAAAACAAACGCACCGAGCAATCCAAACGCGTACATCTCGCCCAAGATGCCGAGCTCGCCGCTGGTGGCGACGATGACCGCGATCGGCACCACGGTGGCGACGATGATGGCGATGTGCGGGCTGTTAAAGCGAATGCTGCGCAGCGCGATGACGCGCGGCAGAAAGTCGGTGTTGGCGAGCGCGAGAAAGACATGGTAGGCGCCGATGATCGCGGTGTTGGCGGCAAACAGCAGCAGGCTGGAAGCGCTGACGACCACGGCCAGCTGCAAGCCAAAGCCGCCGGATACCGAAGCGATTTGCGAAATGAATCGCTCGCTCTGGGTTGCCTTGAACTCCGGCGCGAGCAGATTGATCGATAGCAGGCTTAACATGGGCGCCGTGATCAGCATGCTCGCCATGACGCCGTACATCGCCCAGCGGGTTGTTTTGCGCAGCGGCAGGCGCATGGCTGGGCTCAGCTGGCTGATGCTTTCCAGGCCGGAGAAAGCCAGCCACGCTGCGGCGAAGCCGACGAGCAAACTATGGAACGGCATTTCACGACCAGGCTGGAGGCTCTGCAGCATCTGGGTCCACTGGCTTGCGGAGAAATCTTTGACCGAAAACAAAATGACCAGAATATCGACGCCAAACGCCGCCACCGCCATGATCAGCGCGGCCATGGCGCTTTCGCGAATGCCGATGACGTTCAAGATCGCCAGTGCGACCAGGCCGGTGCAAGCCAATATGACGATATAGTTATCGAGCGCATGCACCACCGAGGCGATATAGTGGAACCCGGAAACCGCTGAGATCGCCGCCGTGAGAAAGTAACTGGTAGTGATCAGCATGCCGCCCAGGCAACCCCACATGGGACCAAAGGCCTTAGTCGTGATCGTGACGACGCCGCCGCCCTCTGGGTTGCGCCAGGTAATCTCAATGTACTTGAGCGCTAGCGGAATGAAGCCGAGGGTGGTCAGAAGAATGAAAAACGGAGTCTTGTCGCCGACGTTGCCGTACAAAATACCCGGGACGTAGTAGACCGAAGTGCCTATGTCGCAGAAAACCACGGCCCAAGCGAGCGTCCAGCTAAGCTGTCGAGTGTCAGAGGTTGCGGCCATGTGCGTGAAATAGGGTGATCTGGGAATGACGATGCAATCCGAAGGATCGCAGATAAGAGACGTCTAAGCTAAGACTCTTGCATTCCCTCAATGGTTAGAATTAAGATACGCGGAACGCCAACGATCTATGGCCTTACCTGTACAATACTTTCAAAAGCTCGTCGAGAGTTGCCCAGACATAATCATCTCCGTCGATAATCAGGGCACGATCACGTTCTACAACGACGGCGCGCGGCAAAACCTCGGTTTTGCCTATGAAGAGGTGCTGGGTAAGAACGTTTTGGAAATCTACCCGAGCATCGATGAAGCGCGCCGGGTGATGTCGGCCATGCGCGCCGACAACGAAGCTGGCAAGGGGCGGCTGCGCAACTTCGAGACCGCGTTTAAAACCAAAAAGGGCGAGAAGATTCCGGTGACGATCTCGGCGTCGATCATCTATGACGATAAAGGCAAAGAGGTCGGCTCCATCGGTTTTGCCAAGGATATTCGCGAAATTCGCCGGCGCGATCGTTTAGTAACGCTCGGTGAGATCGCCATCGGTCTGTCGCATGAGATCAACAACTCGCTCGAGGTCTTGGTCAACCAGACCGAGATGGTCAAGAAATACGTCGAGCGGGTGGCGACCGATGAGGATTATATCGTCGAGTCGGATCGCGTCGAGTCGATCGCTTCGCAAGTGAAAAAAATTCAGGACATTACTACGCGCATCGGCAGCATGGCCGAAGAAGGGGAATACGGGACCAAAGAGTATATCGGCGGCAAGTTGATGACCGATCTGCATGTCGACGGTGACGAAAAGCCATGCGAGCGGCCAAAGCCGGACGCGCGCTTCCCGTTAGGCGGCTTGCGCATTCTGGTCGTCGACGACGACGCCGGCATTTGCAGCTCGTTGCGCGAGCTGCTCGAAGCCGAACGCTGCTGCATCGAGACCGCTGCCTCGGGCGTCTACGCCATGGATTGGCTCGGCAAACAAAAGTTCGATCTCGTGTTGAGCGACGTCGTCATGCCCGACATGGACGGCTATCAACTCTACCAGACCGTCAAACAAACCACGCCCGAATTACCGGTCGTGCTGATGACCGCTTTCAACTACGACAAAGATCACATCATCAAGCGCAGCTGCTTGGAGGGTCTGCAAGGCGTGATCTTTAAAAAGCCGGTCAATCCAACCATGCTGAAAAAGGTTTTGCTCAAGCAATGCCGCCCCGAAGTCGCCGAATCCTTGCAATCGGCCAAAGTGCCGCTCGCCGCTAACAAAGTCGCCTAACAATTTACCGTGAATAAAGAAGACCTGTACAACCAGGGAATGGAGTTTTTCGCCCAGGAAAATCTTGGCGAAGCGATTCGCTGCTACCGGCAGGCGCTCGATGAAGACCCCGCCTACGCCGACGCGCTGCACGCGCTGGCGATGACCTACGCGCATCAAGAAAAGTTCGATGACGCCATCGCGGTCGGGAAAAAACTTATCGAAGTTGCGCCCGACGATGAGTTGGCCTACACCAGCCTGTCGATTTTCTACCAACAAAAAGGCATGATCGTCGAAGCCGAGCAGGTCGCCGCGCAAGCGCGCACCCTGGGTTGGAAACGGCAATTGGCCGAGCAAAAGAAAAACTGACCGGGTTTTCTTTACCCCTCTCGCCGCCGCGTTTGGTTTCCCCCGCAGCGACTCACGCCGTGGGTCGTCGGCCTGAACTACCATGTTTCTCAAGAACACTTTTCGGGCGTTTCGCCATCGCGATTATTTTATTTTCTGGTGCGGCCTGTTTCTCGGCCATTCGGGCACGTTGGTGCAGACCACGGCGCAGGCATGGCTGATTTTTCAACTGACCAACTCGCCATTTTACTTGGGCCTCGACGGCTTGTGCCTCGGCCTGCCGCGCGTGCTTTTCTCGGCGTTTGGCGGTGCAGTGGTCGACCGCGCCGATCGCAAACAGCTTTTCGTAATTACGCAAAGCGCGTTTTTCCTGATGGCCTTGTTTCTCGGCATTATGAATTATTTGGGCACCATTCAGGTCTGGCATATCTTGCTGGTTTCGGCGTTGACGGGCTTCTCGGTTTCCTTCGAGCAGCCGGTGCGCCAATCGATCTTGCACGACGTCGTACCGCGCAGTGATCTGCCCAACGCCGTGGCGCTCTATCAGATGATCTTCAATGGCTCGATGCTCTTCGGTCCGTCGATCGGCGGTTTGCTGATTCCGATCATCGACACCCAGGGCTGTTTCTTCGCCGCGGCGATCGGCAACCTGATCGTGCTGGTGACGATCTTCATGATCCGCATCCCAAAGACCAAGCCTGTGGAGCGGCGCGCCAGTCTGCTGCAGGATATGATGCAAGGTCTATCGCTGGCATGGAACACGCCGATCTTTCTGGCGCTTCTGTTGGGGCTCGGCGTCGTCAGCTTCTGCACCAAACCTTACACGCAGTTCATGCCGGTCTTTGCGCGCGATATTCTCAACGTCGGCGCTCCAGGTCTGGGGATGTTGTTGATGGCGCCCGGAGCTGGGGCGATTCTCGGCGGGCTGACTTTGGCTTCGGTGCGGCGCTTTCCAAAACCGCACCGGCAGCTGATCTTTCTCGCCACCGGTTTTGGCGTGGCGATTCTGCTGTTCGCAGTTTCTCAGGTGTTTGCGCTATCGCTAGTGTTCTTGTTTATCGCCGGCGCGTTTCAGACGACATTTCTGTCATCGACGGCGACGCTGTTGCAAGTGCACACCGACGAAAAAAATCGCGGCCGCGTCATGTCGCTGTTCGGTTTGATCAACCGTGGGCTGGGACCGATGGGGAGTTTCCCGTTTGGCCTGTTGGCGAGCTGGATTGGCGCGCCGTGGACGGTGGCGGGTTGCGGTGTGCTGACCGTTGTGTTGGTGGCTTACATCATTCGCCGTCAACCGGCGCTACGTGCGGCGCAACCGATTGGCGAGAGCTAAAAAAGAGCCCGCGCCCCAGCCCGAAGTCTGGGAGGCGGGCCCGCTTGGCTGAAGATTAGATCTTACCGTGCGCTTTGAGATGGTCGAGGCGTGATTGGACGATTTCCGCCAGGTCTTGGCTCTGCAGGCTGTCAGGGATTTCCATCACCGGCGAGCCCACTTGGGTGAGCTTTTCATTTAAGCCCGACAGGCCCGAGCGGATGCTGTTGTATTCATCCAAAGCTTGGCGGCAAGCCAAGATGTTGTTATCGATTTGTTCGAGACACTTGTGCAGCCGTTGGCTTTCCTGGGTAAAAGAGACGCGAATGTGCTCGCGGTTGGCGTGAATGATTTGCTCTTCGACCGGCCGAATTTGCTTGGCGATCTCGTTTTTCATGTCCTGCAGAGCTTGCAGCAGTCGTTCGTAGGATTGTTCTTCGTTCATAAGATCCTCCGGCATGTGTATTCGCGGACCCTGGCTCGTGTAGTTTTGTACTAGCGATTCGGAAATCTTCTTCTTGACAAGAGTCAACGCAGCTTGAGTATCGCGGATCTTCTCGTTGATGCGCGTTTCCTCGGCGATCAGCTTAGCCAACGTTAGAATCGGATCCGTTGCGGGGGGGATGCCATGGCTAGATGTTCTCCCGTTGTATTCTTTGCACCCTAAAGCGAAACCGGGCCCAAAGTGGAGAAAGTCTTATCGACTCTTGCACTAACTTTCAAGAGGGAAAATCGTTATTGGCGGTAAAAATTGTAGTAGATGTTCGGTAGGCTCTCACAAATCAAAATAATTCCTAGAAAGCTCCTTGAATGGCATTACTACCGGTGGTGGGATTCGTCGCGAAGCGGCTCCTCCAGCGTCCTCTCATCGAACTTGTAGCCCACGCCGCGCAGCGTCGAAATCCATTTTGGATTACTGTCGTCTTGTTCAATGGCTTTGCGCAGACGCCTAATATGCACGTCGACTGTGCGCGGCGTGACGAACGTGTCGCCGCCCCAAACGCGATCCAATAGTTGATCGCGGTTCAACACCCGGTTGGGATTCTGGACGAGGAAACGCAGCAGTTCGAACTCTTTTAGGGTCAGTTTGACCGGCCTGCCGGCGACTGAAACTTCGTAGGTGGTATAATCGATTTTCAGCTCACCTTACTGGTAGGCGGGCCGCTCGTTGCCCTTGACCATAAAGACCACCAGCTCGGCGATGTTGGTCGCGTGGTCGGCGATGCGCTCGATGTACTTCGAAATCGAGCTGATCTTGATCGCCCGGCTGATCGTTTGAAGGGTGGCACGAACGTCCTGTAAGTTTTGACTCAATAAATAATAGAAGCAGGAGCCGGCTCGGCCCCTGCCTCGCGGCGCGCCCTGACGGTTAGAGTCTGGCTTCGCGCTTCAGGAGATCTTCGATCTTGACGCCGATCTCGGCGGTGCCGTCAAACACGGTGCCGGTCTTATTCTTTTTCAGATGGTCCATGCCGATGCTGTAGGCTTTAGCCGGAAGGGCAACATACTTGACCTGCGGCACGAGCTTGGGGGCTTCTTTGAGGGAGAACTCAACGAACTCCCTCACTTCCGGTTTGCTGTCCATGGCCTTTTTGCTGACGTAGATGAAGATGGGTCGGGAGAGCGGCTGGTAGCTGCCGTCCTCGACCGCTTTTGCGGAAGGCGCTACGGGCCCCTTGCCGCCGTCGATGGCAACGCCTTTGAGTTTCTTTTGGTTTTCGACGTAGTAGGCGAAACCAAAGTAGCCGAGCGCATTGCGGTCGTTGGCGACGCCTTGCACCAGCACGTTGTCGTCTTCGCTGGCGGTGAAGTCGCCGCGGCTCGATTTGGCCTTGCCGACGATCGCTTCGGTGAAATAGTCAAAGGTGCCGGAATCGGCGCCAGGACCGAAAAGCTTGAGCGGCGCATTCGGCCATTCAGAACGGACCTGATTCCAGTTGGTCACTTTCCCTTGAGCGCCCGGTTCCCACATCTTCTTGAGGTCAGCCACTGTCAGTGATTTAACCCAGTCGTTTTTCGGGTTGACGATAATAGTAAGCGCGTCATAGGCCACCGGCAGCTCGATGAACTCAACGCCGCTGCCTTTGCAGGCTGCGATTTCCTGTTTCAAGATCGGCCGCGAAGCGTTGCTGACGTCGGTTTCGCCGCGGCAGAATTTTTTGAAGCCGCCGCCGGTGCCGGCGATGCCGACGGTGACTTTCACCTTGCCCTTCTTGGCTTTCTGAAATTCTTCCGCCACCGCTTCCGTGACCGGAGACACCGTGCTCGATCCGTCGACTTGAACAATCTGCGCCCGCGCGTAGGAGCTGAACCCTAAGCCGGCGGCCAACCCAAACGCTAAAATTGTATTCTTCATCTGGTTATTTCCTCCTTGTCAAAAAATAGGTTTGCTTTGTTACAACTGTGTTTCGCCCACATGAATCGTTGATGAACTACCGATCTCTACTTGAAGCTGTTCTTCACCTCCTTGAAGGGCTGCTTTGTGAAAGTCAGTTTTACTTTTTCGACGCGAAGGCAAAGAAGATTTGTTAACGGCGCGTGAAGCTTCGGTGAACTGCCGGATAAATTTGTTCTGGATCAATATAATGAAGAGCTTGCGGGGGAGACCCGCGGAGGCTTTTGATTGAGCGTAGGGTGGATTGAGGCGTTTCGCCGATACCCACAGTGTTGAGACGATGGGTATCGCTACCCTCAACCCATCCTACGCAGCAGGGTCGGACTTGATCGGCCAACTGTTGCGCAGCGACTGGGCTGCGGCGATCGCTTCGTCGGCCTGGGTTTGACCGCGTTTTTGCTCGCGCTCCACCTCAGAAAGGAGTGCGCGGCTTTCGCCGGCACGTTCGGCGCGGAGTTCTTTCTGATTGAGATAGGCGTCGACGTACTGCATCAGCGTGTGCACGTCGTGCCAGGCGCCGAGGTTGTCCTGCAGCTTGGCCAGCGATTGCGCCAGCGGTTTTAACGTGCCGTCGCTCACTGCGGCGCGCAGCTCGATGGAGTAGCGCAGCCGCTTGCCGGCGATGCGCAAGGCGTGCAGGCGTTTCACTGTGGGCTCCGTAACGACCTGGCTCAACGCATCGCTCCATGACTGGAAACGGCGCTCGGTAGTCTCTTGCAAGTCTTTCGCATCCGAGTCCTGGGCCGACCGACTGTGCAGCGTGCGCGTCATGCGGTCGAGAAAGCCGGTCAAATCGAAATCCTTCATCGCTTCGCGGGCGCGCGCGTTTTCCTCGGCGCGCTCTTTCTCAATGGCCGACGCAATTCCCAGCCAAGTGCCGCGGGTCGCCGCGCTGTGGCCAGCTTGGGCGCGGGCTGCCGCCATTTCTGCCATCACGTCCAGGTTGCGCAGCGGCCCAAGGGCCTGGCGCAGCGCGCGCAAAAAATCGCCGGCCTTTTTCGCCGGTTTCTTGTTCTTGACAGAGTGCAGAGCGCGCAACAGTTGCTGCAGGCGCCGGCTGGCAACGCGCAGGTCGTGGACAGTTTTCGGATCGTCGGCAATCATCGCTTGAGCGAACAGGGCGGCGAAATCGCCGAGCCGCTTGTGCGCCAACTTGCCGAGGGCGTCGGTCTCTGCGCGCGCTGGCTTTGTGTCGGGCTTGCGCCGGGTTACTTTTTTGTCTCGCCCAGTTGGCGCAGCTGTTTTGGCGTCAGCCAAAAATGCAGCGTTGCCGGTTCGGAGGGCGGAAGGTGATCGACTTCGAGGTGGCATAGGCCCGCCTTTTTGAGCGTGAGGTTCAGGCTCTGATCTCTTTCAAGCGCCAATAAGAATGAACAGGCTTGCGTCAACAGCGGTTCATGGCCGACGAGCAGCAAATTGTCTTGCGCCGGCAGCCGGCTCAAACCAAAGATCAGATGCTCCACCGTGCTCTCCGGTGCCAAGTCCATCATTTCCCGTGGCTCGGCCGCGATCTTGAGCGCGACCGCGACGATCTGTGCGGTCTGGCGCGCGCGCACGGCCGGGCTCGTCAGAATGGCGTCGAAGGACAGACCGAGCGCGCGCATGCCGCGCGCCGCTTGGCGCAGGCGCTTGATCCCTTTGGGCGTGAGGAAGCGCTCCGTGTCGCTCTCGACGCGCGGATCGCCGTGCTCGATGGCGCTGCCGTGGCGCAGAAAAAACAAGTTCATCTGCCAATAGCGTAACTCTCAGCTGACGTTGCGCCAATAGTCCATGAACGGTGAGCCCCTCCGTTAGCGTTGCTTACAAACTGCGTGGTTTGGCGCGGTTCAACGATAGCTTGACGTCGAAAACTTCTTCGATCAGCTTGCCTTTCTGCAAAGCCCAATGAATTTCATCGCTGACATTTTCCGCGGCGCTGCAGGCGATGTCGATCACTTTGCCGCCGTGGTAGGCGCAGGCCACCGACTTCACCGCTTGGGCGCGCTTGAAGTCGAGCGCGTCGGCGACGCGCAGGACTGCGCTCAATTTGCGCACCACGTCCTGGTTGTCCGGCGATAGCTGGCTAAAGCCCAAGTGCTTGGGGCTCGGGTGGGCTTTGCGATGATAGCGGGCGATGTTGGCCACCAGCTCGAGCTCCAGCTTGTTGAAGGATTCGAGGCCGGAGCTTTTGATCAGATAGTAAGAGTGCTTGTGATGCTTTTTCTGGGTGATGAAGTGGCCGATGTCATGCAGCATCGCGGCGGCGTGAAGGATGCCGGCATCTTTTTCGCCGAGCTTATGGAGCGGCTGCAGCTGATAAAATAGACTGAGCGCGAGTTGGCTGACGTGGGCCGAGTGGACGGCGCCGCCGTCGTATTTCTGAAACACCTGCTCCACCGATTGAGCGCGCTCGCTTTCCTGCTGCCAGGGCGCGCTCTCGCCGTATTTCTTGCGCAGCAGATCGACCATGACGCCGTCGCGCAGGCCGCGCTTGGAGACGAAGAGATAATCGAGCTCCGCCTGAACCATGATCTCATGCAGGACTAAAGCGCCGGCGACGATGATGTCGGCGCGCTTCGGATCGCCGCTGATTAACCTGGCGCGCTCGGCGGCCGGCTGCTGCATTAAGATTTCGATCAAGGTCTTTAAGCGCGGCCGGCGCAGCACCGCCAGCGAGCCGATCTTGCTGTCGCCGGCCAGGCGCGCGTCGGTCTCGGCCAAGGTGGTCAAAGTGCCGCCGCTGCCGAAGGCCATCGTGAACTTTTCTTTGCGGATGCGCTTGACGACGTCCTGCAGCGTCTCTTCGACGTGGTAGCGCAGATGTTTGATGCCTTTGCGCCGCGGCGGATCTTCCTGCAAAAAACGCTCGGTTATGCGCACGGCGCCGAGCGGCAAGCTGAACAAACAATAATTGCTGCTGGCGTTGGCCACCGCCATCTCAACGCTGCCGCCGCCGATGTCGACAAATAGTCCGAGCGGCAAATGAAACTGTAAGCCGCTCATGATGCCGAGCGAGATCAGCCGCGCCTCTTCGGCTTCCGAGATCACTTCAAGGTGGACGCCGAGTTTTCTCACCCGGTCGGTAAAAGCTTTGGCGTCGCTGGCTTCGCGCAACGCGCTGGTGCCGACGGCACGCAGCGCTTTGACTCGGTAACGGTCTGCGGTGGCTTTGAATTTCGCGAGGGCCGTGAGCGCTTGCTCCGCCGCGCGGCTGTCGAGCTGGCCGGTTTGAAAGACCTGGTAGCCCAGGCGCACGGGCAATCGGTCTTGTTCGAGAACCCGATAGCGCTTGGGCTGCGGCACACTCGCTAACTGAAAGCGCAGCGCGTTGCTGCCCACGTCGATGACGGCGAAATGTTCGAGCATAAAGCTTTTTACCTATACCAACCCCGGGTGGGAACTATTTGCTCAAGACGGCGTGACCGAGCCGTTGGCGGCGCTGCGGGTGAGCTCGTAAAGTTTTTCCTGAGAACGAACCAGCCTCGTGCCGCAGGGCGGCGAGCGGCGCCACGTACCGTCGGGCTGCAGACGCCAGCTCTTGAGGCAATCGCTCAGCTGCACTTCGAGAATCTCTTTTAACCTTGCCTGATGCTGCAGGTCGAGCACGGGAAAGGCGATCTCCAAACGGCGATCGAAATTACGCTCCATCCAGTCTGCTGAGGCGAGCCAATACTTCGGATCGTTGTCGTCGTGAAAATAGAAAACCCGGGCGTGCTCGAGATAGCGGTCGATGATCGAGACGACTTCGATATGCTCCGACACTCCCACCAGCCGCGGGCGCAGGCTGCACATGCCGCGCACGATCAGGTCGATCTGCACGCCCGCCTGGCTGGCGCGGTAGAGCTCGTCGATAATCGCCGGGTCGATCAGGCTGTTCACCTTGGCGATGATGCGCGCCGGCCGGCCGGCGCGCGCATGGTCGGCTTCGCCGCGAATGCAATTGATGAAATGCTCGCGCAGGCCCAGCGGTGCAAGCAAGATGTGGTTGAATTTTTGCGGCCGGGTGTAGCCGGTCAGTAAGTTAAACAGCTCGGTAAGATCCTGGGCGAAGCTCTCACGGCAAGTGAACAGGCCGAGATCGCTGTACACTCCGGCGGTGCGCACGTTGTAGTTGCCGGTGGCGAGATGACAGTAGCGCCGTATGCCGTCGGCTTCCTGGCGCACCACGAGACAGATCTTGCAGTGAGTCTTGTAGCCGACCATGCCATAAACCACGTGGGCGCCGACGTCTTCCAGGGCGCGTGCCCAGGTAATGTTGGCTTCCTCATCGAAGCGCGCTTGCAATTCCACCAACACCGAAACTTCTTTGCCCGCCTCGGCGGCGCGCCGCAGCGCCGGCGCAATCGGCGAAGTCGGACTGACGCGATAAAGCGTCATCTTGATCGCCAGGACCTTGGGATCGCTGGCCGCCTCGTCGACAAAGCGGGTCACGGTGTCGAACGACTGATAGGGGTGAAACACCAGCACGTCGCGCGCTCGAATCGCGCTCCATAGATCGGCGGCGTGTTCGAAGGACGGCACTGGCAGCGGCGGCTGCGGCCGGTCGCGCAGACGCGGAATGTTGAGCGCGTTGTAGAGCTGGAGCAGGTCGGTGAACGCGGTGAACCCTTCGCCGGGGTAGAGGCTTGCCGGGCTGAGGTCCAACTCGTCGACCAGCTGGTTGACGATGGCCATCGGCATGTCGCGATCGTATTGCAAGCGCACCGCATCGCCCATGCGCCGCTTGCGAATGCCCTTTTCGATGAGCATCATCAAATCTTCGTCGCGCCGGCGCGTCAGGCCGAAATCGGCGTCGCGGGTGACGCGGATCGCGTGGCAGGAAAGTATTTCAAAGCCCTGATAGAGCCGCGGCAAATAATGGCGCAGCACATCCTCCAACAAAACGAAGGCGTGTTGGCCCTCAACGGTTGGCAGCGCAATAAAGCGCGGCGCGACGTGGGTGGGAATATGGACGATGGACAAATCGGTGTGGGGTAGGCGCGAGGCGATCGCCGCGCGCAGCGAGACCACCAGACAGAGCGAGCGATTGGCCAGGTAAGGGAACGGATGGCCCGGGTCGATCGCCAACGGCGTGACAATCGGGTAGAGCGTGCCGAGAAAATAATCCTCGAGAAAACGCCCCTGTTCGGCGGTCATTTCTTTGGGACGGCAAAGATAAATGCCTTCATAGGTGAGCCGCGGCAAGATCGTGTCGAGAAAACACTGGTGCTGCTCATCGACCAACTCGTGCGCCAACTTCGCCATCGCCGTGAGGGTCTCGGCGGGGGTGAGGCCGTCGGGCCCGGGGCGCCGATCGCCGTCGTGGACCCGTCTCATCAGCCGAGCGACGCGAACCATGAAGAACTCATCGAGGTTGGAGCTAAAAATCGCGAGAAACTTGATGCGCTCGAGCAGCGGCACCGAGTCGTCTTTGGCCTCTTCGAGCACCCGGCGATTGAACTCCAACCACGAAAGCTCGCGGTTGATGAAAAGGCTCTCGCCCGCAACGGGGTCGGTTAAAGAATCCATAGTGCCAAAAAATTAATCATCGTTGTGTTACAAGGACGTTACGAATCTATTAAATGCACCGCCGTCTTGGCAATCACGGCATCGGCAAGAAAGCATAATTGTTGCGTGAAAGCTTTGCCAGCGATACGTTCGCAGGCATGCGGCGCGCCGATGCAGCTGGCTTTGTCGTGATGCAGCTCCTCGGCGCAGCGGCGGCGACGTTTGTGTTGCGCTGGCTGGTGCCCGCGTGTCCGAAGGAAGTTGCCGCCGCTGTATCACCTATTTCTCAGCCCATCGCCAAACCATGAGCGTCAAAAAACGTGTCCTGATACTTTGCACCGGCAATTCGGCGCGCAGCCAAATGGCCGAGGGATTATTGCGCCACGATGCCGGCGAGCGTTTCGCAGTAGCCAGCGCCGGCACCCGGCCGAGCGTCGTGCGACCGGAAGCGATCGCAGTCATGGCCGAGCTCAATATCGACATCTCGGCGCATCGCTCGAAACATGTCGATGTGTTTCATGGCCAAACCTTCGACTACGTCATCACGGTTTGCGACAACGCGCGCGAATCCTGCCCAGTGTTTTTGGGCAAAGCGCAGAAGCTGCATCATGATTTCACCGATCCGGCAGCGCTTGACGGAACCGAGCAAAAACGGTTAGCGCTGTTTCGCCGCGTGCGCGACGAGCTGCGGGCGTATTTGCGGGTGTTCGCACTCGGTCACCGATAAGCCGAAGTCGCGTAATGTCCCAGGCACGAAATCACCAGGGATCTCATTCATTCATCGGGTTTTCTCTCAACACAATTTTAGCCCTGAATTCACCGAACCGTCTGTTTCCATCCTGCCTAAGCTTGTCGGCGGGGATGGTAAAAGTTGCCGCGGCGTTTAACGCCAACCAAGAGCTGCGCACGTGCAAGAAGTGCGGCACGGTGCTGCCGGATCCGACGACGTCGTAACAGAATATTAGACTCTGCTGAAAAACCCATCTAGAGTTCATCGACGAGGTCAGAAAGAACCGTTTCGCAGTTGAAATTGTTCATGAAAAAGTCCGAAATGGTTCCCATGTCCGCTTTGCGACATGTTGTTCGTTCTCGCTGGCGCCGACGTTGATTGTCGTGAAAACTTTGGCCGTCAACGAAGGCGGGTCCGCTGTTAACGGAGTTGTCGGGCCAATACTTGATGGAGTAGCTCTACCCGTCGGGCGGCATGCTATTTGACACGAGCATTGTCGAGGCCAATGCCACTACCACTGCAGAGAAATAGAAGGCCGATTGAAATGAAATCTCCTCATATCATTATTGCCGGTGCCGGGCCGGTTGGCGTCGTGGCCGCGCTGGCGTGCGCGCAAAACGATTTTTCCGTGACGCTGCTCGAAGCTGAAGCGAAGATCGATGACAACCCAAGGGCGGCGACCACCCATCCTTCGACGCTGGCCATGATCGCGCGGGTCGGCTTGATCGATCAGTTCATCGCCGAAGGCTTGGTGGCGCGCTACTTTCAGTTCTGGGACAAAGCGAAGCGAACTAAGATTACCGAATTCGATCACGAGCTGTTGCGTGGCGAGACCGAGTTTCCCTTCGTTGTGCAGACCGAGCAGCACAAGCTATGTAACATGGGACTAAAGAAATTAACCCAATATGGCCACGTGCAAATTCGCATGAACACGCAACTGACCGACTTGTCGCAAACCGATGCCCGAGTGACGGCCACCGTCAACGGACCCCACGGCACTGAGTCCATCGAAGGCGACTATTTAATCGGCGCCGATGGTGGCCGCAGCGTCGTGCGCAAGGCACTCGATATCGAGTTCGAAGGTTACACCTGGCCCGAGCAATTTCTGGTTTTGACCGTACGCGACGATTTTCAGCAGATCCTAACCGGATCGTGCTACCGCAACTACATGGCCGATCCCGACGAGTGGACGAACTTATTCAAAGTAGCGGGCGATGACGGCAAAGGCCGCTGGCGCGCGGTGTGTCCGACGCGGCCTGAAGAAACTGACGCCGAAGCGCTCAGCGACGAATCCGCCTATCGCCGCTTGGAACGCATTTGCCCGTTGCCCAAGGGCTATCGCTTGATGCACAAGAACCTCTATAAAGTTCATCAACGCGTAGCGGTGAAATTTCGCAAAGGGCGAGCCTTTCTCGCCGGCGACTCGGCCCACGTGAACAATACGGTAGGCGGCCTGGGTTTGAACGGCGGCATTCACGACGCTATGGAGCTGGTCGAGACGTTGATCGAAGTCGAGCGCAACGGCGCCGATCGATCGCTACTGGATCGCTACGAGCGGCGCCGGCGCACGCTCAATATCGAGTTCGTCCAGGAGCAGACCATCAACAATAAAAAGCGGTTGGAAGAAAAAGACCCGAGCGCGCGCCAGGCGCGCTTTGATGAGCTGCGCGCGATTGCCGAAGACCCCAAGCGACACAAGCAATTTCTACTGCGCACCTCGCTGATCGAAAGCGTGCGCAAGGCCAAAGGCATTAGCTAAGGCGAAGATACACGCTTGGACAAGCTCAGCATGACGGGAGCCTTTTGAACAGTTTCGACCCCGACCGAACAACAGTATTGTTTCAACGAAGGCACGAAGGACACGAAGGGAGGAACGAAGATGGTCTACGAAATGCGTTTTCAAACCGTCGATCCAGCCAAGCGTGCGGAGTACGTCAAGATTTATCGTGACGCCGTGCAAGGTTGTAAGTCGGCGGGCTCTACCGGCGGCCATATTCTCTGCAGCGACGACGATCCGTCGCAGGTGATCGTTATTCTACTCTGGGAAAGCAAAGAACACCTGGCGCGCTGGCGCTTTACGGATTCCTACAAATCGTTCCGCGCCGCCGTCGGACACTTACAAACCGAGAAAAGCCACGGTGGGTTCTACATCGCGGAAGCCATCTGACAAAATCAAATAGGCTCCACCGCCTGGGCAGACCGAACCGCATAAGATATCGGCTGGCGCTATCTACTTCCCGCCGATTGACGAGATGCTTCTTTCTCGCTAATCTCCGCTCGCTTCCAGTAAACACGTGTAGAGTTAAAGGAGTCGGTATGAAATCAAGGATTGCGTGGCTCTCATGCTTGACGATTGCCGGGTTGGCGCTGGCGGTTTTTCTTTTGCCGCATCCCCTGAGCAGTCAGCAAACGGTCGCTCTCGATAACAACGATATCGGCGGCGTCGTGACGAGCGCTAAAGGACCGGAGGCGGGGGTTTGGGTCATCGCCGAAACCAACGATCTGCCGACGCGTTTTGCGCGCATGGTCGTCACCGACGATCAAGGCCGCTACGTGCTGCCGGATTTGCCGAAGGCGAGCTACGATATCTGGGTGCGCGGCTACGGTCTGGTCGATTCGCCGAAGGTGAAAGCGGCGCCGGGGCGGCACCTGAACTTGCGCGCGGTGCTAGCGCCCAACGACGCGGCGGCGGCGAAGTACTATCCGGCGATCCATTGGTACTCGATGCTGAAAATCCCCGAAGCGAGCGAGTTTGGCGGCAAGGGCGCGGTCCCCGTCAAGATAACCCAAAACGCCTGGCTCAATTCGATGAAGAGCAATGGCTGTGTCGGCTGCCATCAGATGGGCCAACTCTCGACGCGCACGTTCCCGAAGGACATTCCCCATCCGATTAATATTGAAAATTCCCAGGAGGCATGGTTCCGCCGCATCCAGTCGGGACAATCCGGCGAGTCGATGTTCAACACACTGATGAAGGATCTCGGCGGGGCGCCGATCAAATATTTCGCCGACTGGACTGACCGGGTCGCCAAAGGTGAGCTGCCCGACAGCAAGCCGGCACGGCCCCAGGGTGTGGAGCGCAATATCGTGGTGACGACCTGGGACTGGTCGAGCGAGAAAAAGTATTTGCACGACCTGATCGCGTCCGACCGGCGCTACCCGACCGTCAACGCCTACGGACCGCTTTACGGCTCACCGGAGTATAGCACCGACCTCATGCCGGTGCTCGATCCCAAAAAACACACGGCGACCCATATCTCAACGCCGGTGCGGCCCGGTACCCCGGAAGCCCTCGGCCCGGGGCATGCAGCCAGCGATAAACTCTTGCAGCCTTCGCCCTACTGGGGCGCGGAAAAACTCTGGGACACTCGGTCGAATAATCACAACGCGATGTTCGACCGCAAAGGGCGGGTGTGGTTTGCCGCTGCTTTTCGCGACGCGCCGGCGCCTGATTTCTGCAAGAAGGGCTCGAGCCATCCTTCGGCAAAAGTCTTTCCCGTGGAGCGCAACAACCGCCAGCTCACGATGCTCGATCCCAAGACCGGCCAATATACTTTCGTCGATACCTGCTTCGGCTCGCATCATTTGCAGTTCGGCTACGACGCCAACGATACGCTGTGGACGAGCGGTGCGGGCCAGGTGGTGGGTTGGGTCAATACCAAGATGTTCGATGAAACCGGCGATATCGCGCGCTCGCAGGGCTGGACGCCGATGATTCTCGACACCAACGGTAACGGCAAGCGCGATGAATACGTCGAGCCCAACCAGCCGGTGGATCCGGCCAAGGATAAGCGCATCGTCGCCGGCTTCTACGCTGTGATGCCGAACCCGGTGGATGGCTCGGTCTGGGGCACGTTCCGCAGCTTTCCCGGTGCGGTGGTGCGCGTCGCTCCCGGCAGTAATCCTTCGGAGACGGCGCTGACGGAAATCTACAACGTGCCGTTGCCCGGCTTCGGCCCGCGTGGCGGCGACATCGATAAGCAAGGTGTTATTTGGGTGTCGCTATCGAGCGGACACTTGGCGAGCTTCGATCGGCGCAAGTGCAAAGGGCCTTTGAACGGTCCGAAGGCGACGGGCGATCACTGCCCGGAGGGTTGGGCGTTTCACAAATATCCGGGCCCGGGCTTCAAGGGCTTGGGCGATAACAGCGCCGAGTCGAGCTACTACACCTGGGTCGACCAGCACAATACGTTTGGCTTAGGCAACGACGTGCCGATGTCGACGGGTAACTTGAATGATGGTTTGATCGCCTTTAAAGACGGCAAGATGATGGTCCTGCGCGTGCCCTATCCGCTGGGTTTCTACGCCAAAGGTTTCGACGGCCGCATCGACGATCCCAACGCTGGCTGGAAGGGGCGCGGCCTGTGGAGCGCCAGCGGCGACCGCGCGCCGTGGTTAAACGAGCGCGGCAAGGGCGCCAAACCGATGGCGGTGCAGTTTCAGTTGCGGCCGGATCCGTTGGCGAAGTAATTCGGAATGTCTCGCGCAGAGGCGCAAAGGACGCAAAGTAAAAATACCTCCGAGCTTTGCGTCCTCTGCGTTCTCTGCGCGAGATACTCCGAGCACGATTGAGGAGGCGGTATGCGCAAGAGCGTCTTGCTAAGCATCGTGCCGATTGCCGCGGCGATCTTCTTTGCGTCGATTGCCGCCGCTCAAGTAATCGTTCTCAATCGCGCCACGGTCATCGACGGGAGCGGCGCGCCGCCGCAAAAAGATTTCACCGTCGTGATGGAAAACGGGCGCATCCGCGACCTGGGACCATCGTCCAAGATCAAAGCGCCAGCCGGTGCCACCGTCATCGATCTCACCGGCAAGTTCATCGTTCCTGGCAGTATCAACGCCCACGGCCACGTCGGTGAGAATAGCGAGCCGCAGCTGCGCCAGTACGCGCTGTACGGTGTGACTACGGCGACGAGCATGCAGACTGATCCGGACGAAGTCGTTCAGGTTCGCGAGGCGCAGAAGAAAGGGGTGCTGCGCGGCGCGCGAGTCTCTACGGTCAAGCATCGCTTTGCGCCCGACCCGGAAATTGCCACGCCGGAGCAGGGGCGCGCCAAAGTTGACGAGATCGTCGCCGCTGGCGCCGACTACATCAAAGTCTGGGTCGACAGCGGCTTCGGCACCCGCGCCAAGCTTTCCGCCGAGTTTTGCGCCGCCGTGCTCGAACAGGCGCGTAAGCTCGGCAAGCGCACTTTGGGCCATGCCTACGAGATGGTTGATGCCAGGATGCTCATCGAGGGCGGTCTCAATATCCTTGGCCACAACGTGCGCGATCGCGAAGTGGACGCGGAGTTTATCGCCCTGGCCAAAAAGCACGACGTGACGTTGACGCCGACGTTGATTCGCGACGAGTTTCTTTTCGCTTACGGCGATAGTCCGGCCTGGATCGAGGATCCGTTTTTCCACAGATTTTTGTCGGCAGCGCAAATGACGGCGCTTAGAACCAAGGTGCGCGAGCTTCAGGCCAAGCATCCGCAACGCGATCTCTTCAAGGCCGGTTTCGAGATGAATAAAATCAATCTGAAAAAGCTTGCCGATGGCGGTGTGCGCATCGCCCTGGGCACCGACAGCGGCGGCGCGCCCAGCCGATTTTTAGTGCAGGGGTTTTCCGAGCACCGCGAGATGGAGCTGATGGTGCAGTCGGGATTGACGCCGATGCAGGTGATCCAGTCGTTCTCGAAGAGTGCATCGGAATCGCTCGGCATCGCCAAAGATTTCGGCACGCTGGCCAAAGGCAAGGCCGCCGATTTGCTCGTGCTGGATAAGAATCCGCTGGAAAACATCACGCACATGCGCGCCATTCATACGATCTATCTTGGCGGCAAAAAGTTCGCGTGATTTTGGGTGACAAGAATGGCCGCTAAAAACGCAAAAGACGCAAACCTTTGCGCCTTTGCGCGAGAAAAATCCTAATCGATATACCCTTTCTCTAGCTTCATTCGGCTAGACTCCAGCGATCAATTTGCCTATCACTGTCCGTAAACGTCTAGCTTGTCAATTGCGCCAAAATTTCGTCAGATAGGAATGACCCCTTTGGGCTCGATTCACGATCAATACACCTCCCAGGCTGCCGTTGTCGGTCCCGCAGGCCTCCTTGCACAGATGGGTCAATATTTGTCCGGGCATGTCCAATTTTGTGCTCGAAGCAAACACAGGTCAGTAACAAGTGCTGTAAAATCAGCATGTTAGGCCGCACCCGGCGCTGGCATTTTACTTGCCTACGCAGTGCGCGGGGGATTTTTAGCCATGGAAAAACAGCTTGAAATTATCCGTCTTCTGACCCTCTCCGAGGCTGCCAAACTGCTTCAGGTTTCCACTCGGACCTTGCAGCGCATGATTCGGCAAAAGCAGTTGCCGGCGTTCAAGGTCGGAGGCCAATGGCGTCTGCGCGAAGCGCAGCTGAGCGATTGGCTCGATCAGCGTGAAAAGTTAGCCCGCGAAGAGTGATTGGGTTCAAGGACAAAAATGTCCAAACGATCCGGGAAAGCACCCTGCTGCTACCTGGGTCGATTGCCTTAGGGGGTGGGTCTGGCTGTTACTTTTGATGATCTATGAAACCGCGAACCCGTACTGTGTTGCTACCCGGAGCGGTCTTCTCGATTTTGCTTCTCGATAGTCCCGGAAACATTGCTTTAATAAGACTGGCCGTTGCGGCCCCGGTCGCTGCGTCCGTGGTGGCGCCAGGGCCACGGCCCGCGGCGCCGGTGCCGTTCATGCCGGGCGATTTCGGGCTCGTGCTTGGCGCCGCTGCGGCGGCGCTGTGGAGCGCGCGCCGCCGTGCTGCAACGCATCAATTCGCCATGCGCGCCGCCAAGCACAAGAGCGATAAGTCCAGCACCGGCAGCAGCAAAGCGGCTGGTTGGCGTCCAGTCGTCGGTCTGCCGACAGCGAAAAGCAACCCGTCATCGTTGTTGCCTTCGCCGCGGCGCTCAAGAGACTATATCGAGCGCATGGAGCACCTGCATCGGCTGGCGCAAACCTTTCTCACAGCACCCGGTCTGCATAAAATTCTCGACGCGTTATTCGATGCTGCCGCGCCGATCGCCGCGGTCTCCGCCATCACCATACGCATGCGCAACCGTAAGACCGGCGCGTTGGATGCCATCGCTTGCAAAAACCTTGATGAGGAGGAATGGAAGCATACCATCCCCCGCGGTGCCGTTGGGCTGAGCAGGACCGCCTTGGAGACCGGTAAACCGGTCATGATTGCTAACGCGCAAGCCCGTGCCAGTACGCGCTACATCCGGTTTCTGCGCAAATATGGCCTGCGCGCCTACTACGGCGTGCCGCTGGTTGTCGACGGCACTATTCTCGGCGTCATCGGCTACTATTCTACGGCGCCGCATGGTTTTTCCCGCGACGAAAGGGTCGAGCTAACAACACTGACCGGCGTCAGCACCGTGGCGTTGCACAACGCGCTTTTGCGCGAAGAAAACGCGCTGCAGGCTCTCGATCTGCGGCGCGCGACAGTGAGCGCGGAGCGATCGGATAAAGCCAAAGCCGAATTTCTCAGCGTCATGTCCCATGAATTTCGCACACCTTTAAACCTCATCATGGGCTACGCCGGCATGATGCAGGAAGGTTTGTTGGGCGATCTGACCGACGAGCAGAAACGGGGCATCGACCGCATCATGCAATGCTCCGACGATCTGCTCGGTATGATCATTAGTATCTTGCAAGCCACCAGTATCGAAGCGGGCGCAGTCCGGGTGGATCATCAGGTCATCGAGGCGAGTCAATTGATCGATGTGCTCAAAGCGACTTGCACGGTGCCCGCCGGGAAAGAACTCGATCTGGTCTGGCACTGCCAGCCCGACCTACCGGATCTGAAAACCGATCCGGAAAAGCTCAAGGAAGTTATTGAGCATCTCATCGAGAACGCAATCAAGTTCACCGACCAGGGGCGTATCGTCGTCACTGCGTCGGCTGCGGCGGGTGGTAACGCCGTGCGCTTTTCCGTGAGCGATACCGGCATTGGCATTCCAACCGAAGCGCTGCCGCATATTTTCGAAATGTTTCGACAATTGGACAGTTCGATTACGCGCAGCCACGGCGGCGTCGGTCTCGGATTGTACGTCGCCAAAAAATTCGTCGACTTGCTGGGCGGCGAGTTACAAGTCGAAAGCGAGCTCGGACGCGGCTCGACTTTTAGTGTGACGCTGCCGCGCCATCTGTAGGTAAAGCCGTTTGTGGCAAGAAATTATTGATTAAGCAGACTTCGATGACATCCAACGGCCAACAGCGCATCAAGTTTATTTTCGTCCTGCTTTTGCTTTGTGGCGTTTTGGCATTGCTTGGGCATGAACTGCTGTACCACACGGCGGGGTCGAATTTGCTCGCCTGGGTGCTGGGTTTCGTCTTGCTGTTGGCCACCGCGATCGGGATTAGCGCCAACCGATTCATGGAAGCGCGCGGGCGTGCCAACGAAGCGCAGTCGCAACTGGCGGCCATCGTCGAGTCCTGCGAAGACGCCATTATCGGTATGACGCTCGATGGCGTGGTGACGAGTTGGAACGCCGGCGCGGAAAACACCTATGGCTACGGCGAACAGGAAATCGTCGGGCAGCCGGTGACACTGCTCAATCCCCCCGACCGGCCCAACGAGATTCCCGATTTGCTGGTGATGGTCGCCCAGGGCAAAGGCATCAACCGCTACGAGACCGAGCGCATCCGCAAAGATGGCCGGCGGCTCTACGTCTCGGCATCGGTTTCCCCGATCAAGGATCCGGCTGGCAAGATTATCGGCGCGTCGACGATCGCGCGCGATATCACTTCGCTGAAAATGGTTGAAGAACGGCTGCGCACTGACGCCAGCCATATGGAAACCCTTTACACCGTTGCTCAAGAGGTCGGTGGCACACTTGCGTTGGGCGACGTCGTCGAGCGCGCGCTGCGCCGCTTGGTCGCCGCCGCGGGCTTTGAGTACGCGTTTATGCGTTTCTACGACGCCAATGGCCAGCCGCGCAGCTACGGTGCCAGCAGCCGGCCCAACGTTGTGCAAGCAGATCTCGACGACCTGAAGCACCTGAGCGAGGCGACGGTGGATCGCATGCCCGACCCCGGCCAACCGTGGTTTGTTGAGGACGCCAGCAAGTTGCCGCGCATCGGTGCGGTCTACAGCGCCGCGGGAATGAAGGCCCTCACTGTCTTGCCGCTGCCGCGCAGCGCGCAGCTGCACGGAGCGCTGACGCTGATGCATCCCGAGGCGCGCGACTACACACCTGAGCAAAGTCAATTTTTGCAAGCGCTGGCGCATCAGATTGGCTTGGCGGTGGAGAACGCCAGCCTTTATGGCAACACGCTACAAATCAATGCCCATCTCGAGGGCGAGATCGAAGAGCGGCGCCGGACGGAAAAGCTGTTGGCCGATTTCACCGCCATGGTGGTGCACGATCTGCGCGCGCCGCTGTCGAACCTTGCCTCCATTGCCGAATCGCTACAGGACGAGGTCTTCGGCGAAGTCAACGCGGAACAGAAGCAATGGCTCGGCAAGATGCGCGGCAGTTGCATGAGTCTGGTTGAGCATATTACGCAGTTTCTGGACCTCTCGAAAATGGAAGCCGGCCATATCAAATTGACCAAGCAAACGGTCGATATGGGCGCCATCCTGCGCGAGAGCATGCTGCAGTACTCGATTCAGGCTGGCAAAAGATCAATCGAGATGGCCGTTGTCGTGAGTCCGGACTTGCCGCCGGTGCCGCTCGACCCACGCTTGATCAATCAGGTGTTAGACAACCTGCTCAACAATGCGCTTAAGTTCACCCAGCCGGGGGGGCGCATCGAGATCGGCGCGCGCTGCGAGAGCGCCTCGCAGATCACCGCCTGGGTTAGAGACAGCGGCGTCGGCATTCCTGAAGCCGAAATTGCTTCGATCTTCGAAAAATATCGCCAAGTTTCGAGCGGGCAAAAGTCAGCGCCGCTGGGCACCGGCCTGGGCCTGGCGATCTGCAAAAAAATCATCGAAGCGCACGACGGCGTGCTCTGGGTTGAGAGCGAAGAAAAGCGCGGAGCGACGTTCTTCTTTTCGTTGCCAGCCGGACTGGGCGAGCCAGCTGAGCTGCTCGAAGAGCAGAGAGCAGATCTTTAACTACACCGGCATCAAGCCGTGTTTCTTCTGCGGCCGCTCTTCTTTTTTGTTGCGCAGGATCTCCAAGGATTGAATCAACCGTTTGCGGGTTTCCGCCGGGCGGATGGCCGCCTGGGCGAATTGCTTTGACAATGCTTCGAACGGGCCGCTAAAACGCTCTTGATATTCGGCGATCTTCTCGGCGCGGGTCTTCGCCGGATCGGCGGATTGATCGATTTCTTTTTTGTACAGCACATTGACCGCGCCGCCGCCGCCCATGACCGCGAGTTCCACGCCGGGCCAAACAAATAGCTGATCGGCGCCCATCTCGCGCGTGCACAGCGCCTGCTTGGCGCCGCCGTAGCCCTTGCGCAAAACGATCGTAATTTTGGGCACCGTCGCCTCGGCGTAGGCGTAGAGCATCTTGGCGCCGTGGCGGATGATGCCCTTCTCTTCTTGCTGTTTGCCGGGAAAAAATCCCGGCACGTCCATGAGCGTAATGACCGGCACGTTGAACGCATCGCAGAAACGAATAAAGCGCGCCGCTTTGTCCGAAGCATCGACGTCCAAGCTGCCGGCCAAAAACATCGGTTGGTTGGCAACAAAGCCCACCGGATGGCCGTCGAGGCGGCCGAAGCCGATCACCAGATTGCGCGCGAACTTGGCTTTCAACTCGAAAAAATCGCCGTCGTCGACGATCGCTTTGATTACCTGGTTGATGTTATAGGCGCGCTTCATCTCTTCCGGGACGATCTGCTCGAGCTTATCCAGCGCCCGCGCCGGATCGTCGGTGGGTGGCTTGCGCGGTGGCTGCTGTTCGAAGCTGAGCGGCAGAAAGCCGATCAGCTTGCGAATCATTGCCAAACACTCTTCATCGTTTTTCGCCACCAGATCGGTGCAGCCGGAGACTTCGGAGTGAATTTTGGCACCGCCGAGCTCTTCCATGGTGACCGTCTCGCCGAGCACTTCTTTAATGACCGCGGGGCCGGTGATGAACATTTGGCTCGAGCCCTGCACTTGCAAAATCACATCGGTCAGCGCCGGCGAGTAGGAGCCGACGCCGATGCAGGGGCCCATGATCGCCGAGATCTGGGGCACGCAGCCCGAAGCGATGCTGTTCTCAAAAAAGATTTTGCCGATGGCGGAGGTGACCGAGAGTCCTTCTTGAATGCGCGCGCCGGCGGAGTCATTCAAGCCGATCACCGGCACACCGACCTTGCGGGCGGTTTGAATCGCGTAGGCAATTTTCTCCGCATGGGCGGCGCCGACGCTGCCGGCCATCACCGAGCGGTCTTGCGAGTAGACGTAGACGAGGCGGCCGTCGATCTTGCCGTAACCGATGACCACACCGTCCGAGGGTTGGCGGCGCTCGGCCATGCCGAAGTCGGTGCACGGCGTTTCCGCCAGCATAAACTCTTCAACGAAAGTGCCGGGGTCGAGGAGCTTGTCGATGCGCTCGCGACAGGCGAGGTTGCCCTGCTCATGGAGCTTGGCGACGGTTTTGGCGTCGCCGGTGATGACTTTCTGTTCGAGGCCGGTGAGTTTTTTTGCTAGCTCTTCACGGGTTGGCGCCATGGCTCACCTGATAGAAAATTTTTTATTTGCCGACAATGCCCATGCCCTGCAGCACCGAGAGCATGACCGCGGCGGCTATCACCGAACCGATTTGGCCGCCGGCGTTGGCGCTCATGGCATGCATGAGCAGATAGCTCTTCTTATTGTACTTTTGTCCTTCCGCCTGCACGACCCGAGCCGACATCGGAAACGCCGAGATGCCGGCGGCGCCAATCAGCGGGTTGACTTTGCCGCCGGTGAAAAAACACATCGCTTTGCCGAACAGCACGCCGACGGCGGTGTCGAGGCTGATGGCGATGAAGCCCAAAGCGAGGATGAGCAGGGTTTGGGTTTTGAGAAATTTGTCGGCCTCCATGGTCGCGCCGATGCACAGACCGAGGAGCAGGGTAACGATGTTGGCGATCTCGTTCTCCGACGCACTTTTCAAGCGCTCGACCACGCCGCACTCGCGCAGCAAATTGCCAAGCATAACCGTGCCGATCAACGGCGCGCCTTTGGGCGCTAGGATCGACGCAAATATGGTGACAGCGATGGGGAAAACGATCTTGGTTGTCTTTGAGATCGGCTCGAGCTTGGCCGCGCCCATGACGATCTGCCGTTCTTTCTCGGTGGTCAGCGCGCGCATGATCGGCGGCTGGATGAGCGGCACGAGCGACATGTAAGAGTACGCAGCGACCGATACGGCGCCCAGCATATGCGGCGCGAACTTCGAGCTGACGTAAATCGCCGTCGGGCCGTCGCAGGCACCGATGACCGCGACGGCGACGGCGTCGAGCTTGTCGAAACCGAGCGCCAGCGCGAGCAATAGAGTTAGGAAAATCCCGAACTGGCCGGCGGCGCCGAGCAGAATAATTTTCGGATTTTGCAGGAGCGGCTGAAAGTCGGTCATGGCGCCGATGCCAAGGAAAATCAGCAGCGGAAAGATTTCCGTGCTGACGCCGATGTTGTAGAAAAATCTCAGAAAACCGCCGTCGTGCATCATCTCGGACAGCGGAATGTTGACCAGAATGGCGCCAAAACCAATGGGCACGAGCAACAACGGCTCGTAGCCTTTCTTAATGCCGAGATAGAGCAGCCCGGAACCGATTAAGATCATGATCACCTTGGGCAAGGTGATGTTCACGACGCCGAGAAACAGGCCTTGTAGACCATAAGCGAGGGCTGATTCCATTCTAGCCGATTAACCTTTCTTGGCGCCCGAGTCTTCGGGCTTGTAGGGGAAGGCTTTGCGGATCAATAAAATCATCAGGCTCATCAGCCACAAAACCAGCATGGTGCCGCCCATGCCGATCAGGGCGAGGGTCCAGCCAAACGTCCAATTATCTAGATTCATCCGCGTTCCTCGGAAAGCGCTATAGAGTGAGAGGGTATTTGCGCCAGAGCGGCGAGTTATTCGATAACGGCGAGCACTTGTTCGGCTTCGACAGCCTGGCCCGCGGTCACCTTGATTTCCTTAACCGTGCCGGCGGCAGGAGCCACCACGGGAATTTCCATTTTCATTGCTTCCATGACAATCACCACATCGTCTTCATCCACATGGTCGCCGACGTTCTTCTCGATTTTCAAAACCTTGCCCACCATGGGGGCTTCAACGGTTGTCGCCAAGGCGTCGCTCCTTTTCTGCTGCAACTAAAATAGTAGCCGCCATTTAGAAGAGTTTCGACTTTAAAGTCAATGCTATGAGTTTTTCAGCGAGGAGATTTCCGAGGGTTTTGGGCGCCTCTAGAACGCGGCCAACAACCTTGCTTTCACCGGTTCGATACGATATGAAAACGGCATAGTTTTTTTCGGAGGAAAATCATGTCGAAAGCCGCTGAGCAAGTCGATAACATAATGGATAATATCCCCTTCTATGACAAGTGGCAGCTGGGTGAGGGGATCCCGGTGATGAAAACCTTTTTCGTTCAAGACTTAAAGAAAGTCGAGGTCAAACCCTGGGCGCGCACCGGCGGCAGTGGTGCCTTTATCAACATGGAAGGCGCTGAAGGGGCGACCGGCTCTTACGTGAGTGAAATCCCCGGCGGCAAGAAGTTGAACCCGATGCGCCACCTGTATGAAGATCTGCACTTTGTCTTGAAGGGCAGCGGCGCGACGACCATTTGGAATGACAAAGGTGCCAAGACTCAGTTCGAATGGCACGAAGGCAGCTTATTCGCGCTGCCGCTCAACTGCACCTACCAGCATTTCAACGGCTCAGGCAGCGAGCCGGCGCGATTTTTTTCAGTTAACAGCGCGCCGATCGTGTTGAACCTGTTTCACAATGAGCAATTCGTCTTCAACACGCCGCAGGATTTTACTGAACGCTTCGACGGCGACCCGGAATACTTCAGCGGCAAAGGCAAAGCATATCCGGGGCGTGTGTGGGACACCAACTTTGTCGCCGATGCGCGTAACTTCGCGCTTGAAGAATGGAAAGAGCGCGGCGCCGGCGGTAAGAATGTTTTCCTGGAAATGGCCAACGGCTCAATGGCGGCACATATCTCGGAATTTCCCGTGGGAACTTACAAGAAAGCCCACCGCCATGGCCCTGGCTTCAACGTGATCATCATCAAAGGCAAAGGTTTTTCACTCTTCTGGAGAGAAGGACAAGAGCCGAAACGCTACGACTGGCAGGACGGCAGCGTGTTTACGCCGCCGGCGATGATGTGGCACCAACATTTCAACACGGGAGCGGAGGGCGCGCGCTATCTGCCGCCGCGTTTGGGCGGTATCAAATACAGCCTGGGCGAAGGCTTTGGCGACATCACCAAAGTCGACAAGGATGTCAAAGCCGGCGGCAACCAGATTGAATATTTCGACGAACAACCATGGATTCGCAAAGCCTTCGAAGAAGAACTCGCTAAGTCCGGCACCACGACGAAGATGGATCCCAATTTCTACAAACGACCGTAGTTCTGGTTTCGATGTAGAGCAAAAGCCTCGCATGGGTGCACGCTATGCGGGGCTTTTTTGTGGCCGAAGAGCGGCCATGAGACAACCCGTATTAGGTCAAAGCCATGCACGTCGCAATTGTTCGAGTTTTTCTTGCGCTAGTAATCGCTTTCTTCAGCAGTTCGCCAGCCTTCGGCGCTGAGAAGGCGCTGGTCTCTGGCACTCCGACGGCGAACCTGCGCGTTGGCCCGAGCGTCGAACAGGCGATCATCGTCACCCTCAAGGAGGGCGACGCCGTTATGGTTGAAAGACTAGACGGCGAATGGTACCAGGTGACGGCCGCCGAAGGGCAAAGGGGCTTTATTCATAAGAACTTGTTGAAGTTTTCCGAGCCGCAGAAAGCGGCCGGGACGCCGGCGAAGGCCGGCGAAACCAAAGAAGTTGGCAAGACGCCGGTCCCACCGAACGTACCCACGCCGGTGGCCAACCCTAAAAAATCCGCAGAAGCACCGGTGACTCCGACTGCCGTGCCTCCTGCGCCGGCTCTGGTGCCAAGCGCTCCGGCGGCAAAGGGGCCGGTGCCGCTTACCGTCGGCACTAATGCAGCAGCCGGCAAATCGCGGCCGTTGATCGACCTCCTAGTCGGTGGCGGCTTGGGCACCGCCATTTGGCTCGGCGTTGCAGTGCTGACCTTCGTTCTAGGGTGGATTTGCGGCGGTATTCACTCTCTGCGGCGCGAGCGGCTCAAGCGCAGCCGCTTGATGTTTTAAACCGGTTCATATTGTTTGCTCCCTCATGGAAATTTTGTTGATTCTTTGCGCCTATTTCATCGGTGCGATCCCGAGCGGCTATGTGTTAGGAAAGCTCGCCGGTGTCGATGTCCGCAGTGCCGGCAGCGGCAACGTCGGCGCCACGAACGTTGCCCGCGTCGTCGGCAAGCGTCAGGGAATACTGACGTTAGTCATCGACGTCGCCAAAGGAGTCCTGCCGGTTGTGGTTGGGCGCCGGATGAATTTAGCGGAACTGGCGATCGCCTGCGCCGGCATCGCGGCGTTTCTGGGACATCTCTATCCAGTCTACCTTAAGTTTAAAGGTGGGAAGGGAGTGGCCACGGCGTTGGGGGTTTTCCTGGCCTTGGCGCCGCTCGCCACGTTGGTTTTCGTCGGGGTTTTCGCTGGGGTGATTGGCAGCAGCCGCATCGTTTCATTGGGCTCGATTGCCGCTGCTGCCGCTGCCCCAATAGCTTTGTGGCTTTTAGCCTATCCGCCGGTTTTAGTCGGCATGGGAGTTCTTCTTGCCGTCATGATCGTTTGGCGCCACCGCGGCAATATTCAGCGGCTGCGCGCCGGCACCGAGCCGCGCTTTGGCTCGGCTAGTTCTCGATAATTACTTCCACGCGGCGGTTTTGGCTGCGCCCCGATTCCGTATCGTTGGTTGCGATTGGCGAACGGGTGCCAAGGCCGCGGGCGCCAAGATTGCGGCCATCGACGCCGTTGCGCTCAAGGGCATCGGCCACTGTATTAGCCCGTCGTTCGGAAAGCCGCTGGTTGTAATCCTCCTGAGCGGCGCTTTCGCGGCTCGCGTGCCCTTCCACCGAGATTCTGCGGCCCGGCGCATCTCTGCGAATGATGCTGGCGATTTGGCTGACTTTGCTTTGACCGTCGCGGGTCAGGTCGGCGCGGTCAAATTCGAAATTGACCGCCGGCAGATTGACCATGACGCCCCGGTCGGTTTCGCGCGCGTCGATGTTGCGTTTGCGCAACTCTTCGATCAATTGGCGGTTCTTTTCGATCTCAACACGCTGTTGATCGAGGGAGCGCTGTTGCTCGGCCTGTTTGTTTTGCTGGCCTTGAATCTGATCGCCGATGATTGCGCCGGCGCCGAGGCCTAACACGCCGCCGATGGCAGCGCCGGTTCCCGGGCGTCTGACCGCAGCTCCGACGGCCGCACCGGCCGCGGCTCCACCTAGCGCGCCAATGGCAGCGCCTTTTTCGCGAGTGGTTATCTCACCCCCGGCGCACCCCGAAATAATAACGGCGGCTGACAATGCCACACCGGTAAGCTTTTTCATTGAAAGATTCATCATTGATACTCCTTCTTGGCACGCGCCACGGGAAACTCACGGCGGCGGCGCTTTGCTATTAGACGTTTAACTCGGAAAAAAAGTAGATTTTTTGTGCCGGATGCTAATATTCGCCCTGTTTTCTCAGACGTTCCAGCTCGCGCCGCTGGCGCTCGATTTCCGCCTGATTGCTGTCGATTTGACGCTGTTGGTCGATCTGTCGGTTGTCGGTTCCCTGGATTTGGTCGCCGATCAACGCGCCGGCGCCCAACCCCAATAGCCCCCCGACCGCCGCCCCCACTCCTGGGCGGCCTACCGCCGACCCGATGGCACCTCCCGCTGCGGCGCCGCCGAGCGCGCCAATGCCGGCGCCGGCTTCACGCTTAGTAATCGAACCGCCAGCGCAGCCTGTCACCGCACCGATGAGACATACCAAAGCCACTCTCTTTGCAGCGTTTCGCATGGAAACCTCCTGACGCATTTGCAAGTGTTGTTAAGGGTGTAAAAGTTACCTCAATTTTATCAGAGCAAACCGAGAGCGGCAAGGTAAGTAGCGGCAGATGCAATGAAAACTCTGCGCGCTGCGCTTTGGCCGGGGAGAATCGTTGACCTGATAGACCTTATAGGTCTATAGTTTTTTCATTCGCGAAAGGAACCTTGTGGAAGCTGTAACGCAGGAGCAAATTCTTCAAGCATTAAGCCGCGTGCAAGATCCGGAACTGCACCGAGACATTGTCAGCCTAGGCATGGTGAAGCAACTCGCCCTAAACGGCGGCAGGGTTAGCTTTACCGTGGAGCTGACGACGCCAGCCTGTCCGCTCCGAGAAACTATTGAAACCGACTGTAAAATGGCCCTGGCCAGCGTGGCGGGGATTACCGGGCTGGAAATTAACTTCGGCGCTCAGGTGCGTGGCAGCAAAGCTGGCGCCGGACAGACCGATCTCTTGCCGTCGGTGAAAAATGTCGTGTTGGTCGCTGCGGGCAAGGGCGGCGTGGGCAAGTCGACGGTGGCCGCCAATCTCGCGGTCGCGCTCAAAGCGCACGGCGCGGCGACGGGCCTCCTCGATGCCGACATTTACGGCCCCTCGGTGCCGATCATCATGGGCGTGAAGGGCGAGCCCACCAAGGTCGACGTCGCCGGCGCGCAGAAAATCGCGCCGACCATGGCGCACGGCATTCCGATCATGTCCATCGGCTTTTTTCTCGACCCCGATCAGGCGGTGATCTGGCGCGGCCCAATGTTGGGCAAAGCGCTGCATCAATTGATGGCCGACGTGCATTGGGGCGACTTGGATTATCTGGTCGTCGACATGCCGCCGGGCACCGGCGACGTGCAGATTACTTTTTCGCAGCAATTGAAAGTCAGCGGCGCGTTGTTGGTGGCGACGCCGCAGAACGTCGCGTTGGCCGATGTCGTGCGGGCGAAATCGATGTTCGACAAAGTGATGATTCCGATCCTCGGCATCGTTGAGAACATGAGCTATTTCATCTGCGACGGCTGCGGCAAGGAGCACGATATTTTTTCCCGCGGCGGCGCCAAGAATGCAGCAGATCGATTTCAAATTCCTTATCTCGGTGAAATTCCGATCACACCGGCGCTGCGCGAGGGCGGCGACAGCGGCGTGCCGATTCTCGTGCAAGATCCGAAATCACCCGTAAGCAAAAGTTTTCTCGATATCGCGGCCAAGTTGGCCGGCCAACTGTCGATCGCTTCCGAGCGCGCGCAGAGAGTTCAAGGGTTGAAAATCGTCTCGAGCTAAGAGGAAAACTCTCATGGTCACCAAAGAACAGGTTTACGAAGCGCTGCAAGATTGCTACGACCCGGAGATTCCGGTCAACATCGTCGACCTCGGTTTGGTCTACGACGTCGAAGTCAACGACGATCAGGTGGCGGTAAAGATGACGCTGACGGCGCCGGGCTGCGGCATGGGGACGATGATCGCCAACGACGCCAAACAGAAAATCATGGCGCTCGAAGGGGTGAGCGATGCCACTGTCGATCTGGTCTGGGACCCGCCGTGGAATCCGAGCATGATCGCCGAGGAGGCGAAGCAGAGATTAGGCATTGTCTGATTTTTGTTCGGACCCATGGACAAACCGCTGCTGCGATATGTCGATGCGTTCCCGGTAAAAGAGGGGGAGCAGACCCTTATCTATCTTAAAGATCCCGCCAACTTCGCCACCCCCATCGGTCTTTCGCCGGTGGGTTATTTCATTCTTTCTCACTTCGACGGCCAGCATTCGCTGCTCGATATTCAGGAGGCCTATGCCAAACAGTTTGGCACATTGCTGCTGAGCGACGAGCTGAAAAAGTTCGTCGACATGCTCGACCAGCAGCACTATTTGCAGAGTGAGAACTTCGCGACGTTCCAAAAAGGGTTGATCTTAGAGTTTCGCCGGCAGCCGACGCGCGCCGCCGCGCATGTGGGTGGTTGCTACAAGAACGATGCGCGTGGGCTCAGAGCCCAGCTCGACGGTTACTTTCAATCGCCGAAAGGGCCGGGCATGCCGGCGGGCAAAAACTCTGCGCCGACGCCGAAAGCGATCGTTGCGCCGCACATCGATTTCCATCGCGGCGGGCCCGCCTATGCCTGGGCGTACAAGAGCTTGGCGGAAAGCGCAGGGGCGGATCTCTACATTATCCTTGGGACTTCGCACTGCGGCGGCGAAATGCCGTATATTTTAACGCTGAAAGATTTTGAGACCCCGCTGGGCGTCGTCGAGACCGATCGAGAATTTGTCAACCGCTTGCACGAGCAATGTGCCAGCGATTTTTTTGTCGACGAGTATCTGCACCGCGGCGAGCATTCGGTCGAATTCCAAGTGCTCTATTTGAAGTACATCGCGCAAAAACGCGCCGAGCTCTCCGGCAAACCGGAGCGGCCGTTTAAGATCGTGCCAATCTTGGTGTCGTCGTTTCACGAAGCGATGATCAGCAAAACCCTGCCGGAGAGCCAAAACGATGTCGGCAAGTTCCTTAGCGTTTTGCGCCGGCTTGCCGAATCCGACGGCCGGCAAGTCTGTTTCGTTGCCGGCGTCGACCTAGCCCATGTGGGCAAGCAATTCGGCGATCACGAACCGGTCGATGAAGCGTTCCTCAAATGGGTTGAAGACGAAGACCACAAACTGGTCGAGCGTTTAGCTGCCCTGGACGCGCCGGGATTTTTTCACGAGATCGCCAAAGATCAGGACAAGCGCAAAATCTGCGGCTTCTCGCCGCTCTACTCACTCATTCATCTGCTCGACGACACGCGCGGCAATCACCTGCACTACGGCCAAGCCTTCACGCAGGAGACCGGCTCGGCGGTGACGTTTACGAGTATAGTCTTTGAATAAGTCTCGCGACCCTCTAATCCCGTTGCCTCAATGCATGTTCATGCCGCCGTCGACGACGATCGACTGGCCGGTCATGAAGTCGCTGTCATCAGAAGCAAGAAAGATCACCGTGCCGACGAGATCCTGCGGCACTTGGTCGCGCTGAAAGGCGCGCCGCTTTCTGCGGTCGGCGAGCTGCTCGGGGCTGGTGACCCCTTCCTGGTTGGGGCCCGAAATAGTCAGGCCGGGCATGATCGAGTTGACGCAGATGTTGTCGCTGCCCACCTCGCGCGCCAAGGCGCGGGTAAACGAGAGCACCGCACCCTTCGACGAGACGTAGTGCAAAAACATCGGCGTGCCGGTTTGGGTCGTGCCCGACGAAATATTGATGATCTTGCCTTTGCCCTGCTGTTTCATCGACGGATAGACGGCTTTGACGCAATGCCAAAGTCCTTTGACATTGACCGCCATGACGCGGTCCCACTCGTCGCCGTCGATTTCCATGAAGGCTTTCTTCTTGAGCGCGGAATAGAGCCCCGCGTTGTTGACGAGAATATCGATGCGGCCGTAGGCTTTGAGCGCGGCGGCCGCCATGGCTTGAGTTTTTTCTCGCGACGTCACATCCACCGCGACGGCGATCGCTGCGCCGCCGGCGGCTTTGATTTCCGCGGCGACCTTCTGCGCTTCGGTGTCTTGAATATCGGCGACGACAACCTTCGCACCTTCTTTCGCGAGACCGTGGGCATAGGCTTTACCGATGCCCACGCCGCCGCCGGTGACGATGGCAACTTTGTCTTTCAAACGCATGATGAGCCTCCTGTGGGGGAGAATTCAGAAGAATATCTCGCGCCGAGGCGCTGAGTTCGGAAAATATTTTTTCTCTGCGATCTCTGCGCCTCTGCGCGAGATACTTTCTTAAATCTTCAGCCGGTAAAAGTTCACTGGGTTGTCGTGCAGGATCGCTTTCTTAGTTTCGTCGCTGATGTCGTCCCGTTCGAGAAACTCCGGAATATCGCGCTTGAACATGTCCGGCAGCCGCTCGTGCGGATAGTCCGAGGGCCACATCAAGCATTTGGGATTGAATAGTTTCAGCACCGACGGCAGCGCTTTCTCCTCGACTTCGCAGGTGGTCCAGATCTGGCCATTGCGGATCAGCTCGCTGGGTTTTTGTTTCAACAGCGGCGCCTGAACGCGGTAGGGCTTCTCCATCTCTTCGTCCATGCGGTCCATCATGTAGGGGAGCCAGCCGCAGCCGGCTTCGAGATACGCCACGCGCAGTTTGGGAAAGCGCACGAAGACACCTTCGAAAACCATGTGGGTGAATTGAATCAAGATCGCGAACGGATGTTCCAGCGTGTGGACGTGGAGAAACTTGTTGAAGAAATCGAAGCCCATGCCGCGGCTGGGCGCGCCGTGGATCGTGAGCGGCATGTCGAGCTTCTCCGCCGCTTCGTAGATTGGATCGAAGTCATGGTGGCCGTAGCCCTTGTGCAGCCAGGTGACGGCCGGCATGAGACCGGCGACGAAGCCGAGCGACTTCGCACGCGCTAATTCTTTGGCGGCCTCGATGGGCTCATGCACCGGCAAGAGCGCCACGCCTTGCAGGCGCGGGCTCACCTTCAAAAAGCGGTCGGAGAGCCAAGAGTTGTAAGCCCGCGCGAGCACGCAGGACCACTCGGGATTCTGTACTAGCCCCAATCCTAATCCGCTGGTGGGGTAGAGAACCGTCAAGTGGACCCCTAACTCGTCCAAGAATTGCAGCCAGCGCGAAGCCGGCGTCTCCGGATCTTTTCCCGGCACACCGGTGCCGCGATTCCAGCCGTCGAGCGACGGAAAGTAGCCATAGGTCTCGAAGCGCGGTGCGCTGGAGTAGCGGCCGCCGAGGTAGTCGTGCAGCTCGCGATCTTTTTCCAAGATATGGCCGTCGGCGTCGATGATCGGATAGGAAACGTTCATGGCAAACTCCTCATAACGTCATGCCGGCGCAGGCCGGCATCCAGGTTGGGTTGAGGGATGGATACCGGCCTGCGCCGGTATGACGGAACCTTCGATCCCATTAAGGGTGCAGTGTTGAACACTGGTGCCTCAAAGAAACGATATCCCGCCGTCGACGTTGACGGTTTGTCCTGTCATGAAATCGCTCAACGGCGACGCGAGAAACAGCATGGCGCCGACGACGTCCTGGGGCACTTGCACGCGCTTGAGTGCGCGCAGGCCCGCCGACGATTCGCGCAGGCGAATCGTCGCTTCGTCCGGGTTTTCTTCCGATAGCGTGTTGCCCGGCGCCAGACAGTTCACATTGATGTTGAACTCACCGACTTCGCGCGCCAGCGTGCGGGTGAAACCGATGGTGGCGGTTTTCGACGTCACGTAGTGAATGCGCCCCGGGCTGCCGGCGAAGACCGTTCCCGAGGCGACGTTGATGATCTTGCCGGATTTCTGCGCGCGCATGGTCGGCAAGACCGCGCGGCAGCAGAAAAACAGGCCGCGCAGATTCACCGCCATCAAACGATCCCACTCATCAGGGTCGATGGTTTCGATGCGGCCGCGGTTCATCGGCACGACCGAAAATACCGCGGCGTTGTTGATCAATACATCGATGCGGCCAAAGCGCTCCAGCACTTTGGCCGCCATGTTTTTTGTTGATGCTTCGTTCGAAACATCGGTGTGCAGCGGGAAGGGCGATTCATGAATCGCCCCTACGATTTCGGCTGCAGCTTTTTCCGCGGCGGCCTGATCACTGTCGGCAATCACCACCCGCGCTCGAGCGCCGGCAAACCCTTTGCAGTAGGCTTTGCCGATACCATGGGCACCGCCGGTGACGATGACGACTTTGTCTTTGAGGCCTTGGATCATGCAATCTGTAAGGGCGACCGGCCGGTCGCCCCTACCTTTTGTTTTAACCGATCGCCGGATTGATCAACGCCTTGGTCGGGAACGTGCCCGGCACTTCGCCGCCGATGGAGCGGATGCAGTGCTCGATGTCTTTTAAGGGAAAGACGTGGCTGACCATTTGCTCAACCGGGAATTTGGTCTCTTCGATGATGCGTAGCGCCGCTTCGGTGGCGTCGTTGTCGGCGGTGAAGCAGCCTTGGAGCTTGATCTCGCTCCAGACTAGTTTGTCCATGAGCATCGGCGTCACCGTCGTGTCGCCGGTCAAACCGCCGAGGACCATGGTGGCCTGGCGGTGCAGGCAGTCGACTGATTTCAAGATCGCATTGGGATTGCCGGAAACATCGACGACCACGTCGCACATCTCGCCGTTGGTTTCTTTACGAACGACTTCGACCACGTCTTCTTCTTCGACGTTAATAACGCGCGTGGCGCCAAATTTTTTCGCCAAATCGAGCCGCGGTTTGTCGCGGCCGATGCCGCTGACGAAAATTTTCGCGGCGCCGCCGTGCTTGGAAGCAAAGGTGCAGGATAGCCCCTGCTGGCCGGGGCCCTGGATCAAAACGTAATCACCCATCTTAACGCCACCCCGTTTGAGCGCCCACTGAAAGCCGTTGGCCATCACGGAGCCCACGAGCGCGGCCGCTTCAGCAGAAAGCGACTCGCTCACTTTGGTGCAAAGCACGTCGGGCGCGAGATAGAGATAATCGGCGAAGCCGCCAAACAGATGCGGCGGCTGGTCGCACTTGGTGCGTCCGCCGTAATTGGTTCTTTGCCGGCAGAAGCGCTGATTGTTGCGCCGACAGTCGGGGCAGCGGCCGCAGCCCAGCGCGCCCTTGAGAATGACCCGGTCGCCTTCTTTGACGTGGTGGATCGCCGCGGCCTTGCTGCCGAGCTTCTCGACCCGGCCAAGGATTTCATGGCCGAGGATGATCGGGTAGTCGACTTTGAGCTTGCCGTGGAGATACTTGACGTCAGTGCCGCAGACGCCGCCTATCTCGACTTTCAACAATCCACCATCGGGCGGAATGTCGGGGATGGGGTATTCGCGTAGTTCCAGTTTGTCAGGGCCTAGTAGAGTTGCGCCTCTTGAGCTTGCCATAGTTTGTCCTCCTTTATTGATGAGTAAAATCGCTTATTCTCAGTTCAGTGTTCCCCCCTTTTTGCAAAGGGGTAAGGAATCCTTCTCAGCTATTTGACTTTGTATTCCGCCATCACCTTGTCGATGAAGCCACTGTTTTCGATTTCTTTGACCAGCGACATGTCGGCGTAGCGTTCGGGATTTTCCTTCAAAACCTTGGGATCCTTCTTGCCGACTTCTTGAATCGGCAGCTCGAAGTATTCTTTGGCAGGGTAGGGCCTGAGCGGAAAATCGTACTCGCGAAAGTTTTCTTCCAATATTTCACGATCTTGAACTTTCATGTACTTGGACAACACTTTGAGCGAAAACTCCTTGTTCGCTTTGTAAAGCGCCACGCCCTCGATCATCGCTTTGGTGAAGTTGACCAACTCGGCGCGGGTTTTGGTCAAGTAGGGGCGGCGCGCGACAAACATCAAGCTGGAATAGGGAATGTTCATCTTCGAGGCGTCGACCAAGAGCGTCATGCCGAGTTTGCGCGCCTGAAGCGTCATCGGCGGCGTCAGCATGGCGGCGTCGGCGTTGTTGGTTTCCACCGCGGCGATGCGGTTGGATTGATTGCCGACTTGCAGCAAAGCCACGTCGATTTCCGGTTTCAACCCTTCGCGCTGTAGGAGATAGCGAGCCGCGAAGTCGGCGTTGCTGCCAAAGCGGCTAATGGCCACCCGTTTTACTTCTTTGAGGCTCTTGATGCCTTTCTTGGCATAGATGCGATTATCCATCGTATTGCCCAGGCGGCCGAACATGAGCAATTCCAACTGCGGCGTCGAAATCACCACCTGCGGCGAAAACATCCCGACGTGGGCGTCGCCAGAGGTGAGCGCCGCTGCCGCGGAGGAAGCGCCTTGAATGAATATGAGTTGCACACTGTTGCCGTATTTCTCGAACAGCTTGGCCTCTTTGGTCACCCAGAGCGGGGCGAACTGGCCAACCTCGCTGGTCCAAACGACATTTATGTTGGCGGCCGCCGCCGGGCCGGCCTGAAGCAAAACGAAAGCCAGCAAAAGAAACATCTTGCGCAGATACACCATTCGAGCTCCTATTCGGAAAGCCCAATATTGACCTTGCTTCTCGCTTACCTCTATACTTCTGAATCCGTCCTGGAATCAAGTAAGTGAATGGAGGACAAATGATTCGATCGATGTTTTTTCTGTTGGCGTTGCTACTCGGCGGCCAGCAGGCCTTGGCGCAGACGCCGGCGCGCGTGATGACCGGGTACGCGGCGACCTCGGGGCCGCACGCCGTATTGTGGATGGCACGCGAAGCCGGCCTGTTCGAGAAAAATGGCCTGCGCGCCGATGTGGCTTACATCCGTAGCGGCTCGACCATGGCGCAGACTTTGGTCGCCGGCGAAATTCAATTGTCACAAATGGGCGGGCCTGCGATGCTCGCCGCGGGTGTTGCCGGCATGGATGTGACATTTGTCGCTGTCGCGCTCAATACGACGCCGATCGTGATCATGGGCACGGTCAACCGCATGGAAGATCTGAAAGGTAAAGCCGTGGGGGTAACTCGCTATGGCTCTAACACAGACATCTCGGCGCGCTACGCGATCCGCAGGGCTGGCCTCCAACCGGAAAAAGATGTCGCGCTGATCCAGCTCGAAGACTATCCGGGCATTTTCAACAGCATCCAATCCGGCCGCGTCGCCGCCGGCGCGTTGGCCGACCCGTTCACGGACCACGGCAAGCGCATCGGCTTCAAAGAGCTGGCCGATATTGCCAAGTTGGGATTGGAGTTTCCGTTTGTCGGCCTGGCGGTGAAAAAATCCTACATCAAAGACAACATGGATACGGTGCAGCGCTTCGTCCGCGCCTACACCGAAGCCATCGCGCTCTATATCAACAATCGCGAGTTGGCGATGAAAGTCACCGGCAAATACACCGGCATCAAAGACGCCGCGATTCTTGCCTCCACGGTGGACTTTTACGCGCCCAAACTGCAGCGCGTGCCCTATCCGACAGCGGGCGGGATAAAGTTCGTGCTCGAACAGGTGGCCGTGCGCGATCCTCGGGCGAATAGTTTCGCGCCGGAAGCTTTCATGGATACCCGCTTCGTCAGACAGCTCGAAGACAGCGGCTTGATCAAGAGTTTGTATCCGAAAGGTTAGACGAGAACCACGAAACACAGGAAAATCACGAAAAATCGATTGTTTCGGGTTTTTCGCTTTACTAACGCGTCAACATCAACCCCATCAGTATCACAATCGGCCCCAGCGTCGCGTTGATTTTAAGCAGCGTGAACCAGCGCTGCCATTGCGCGCGCAGCTCCTCGGGCCAAACCATGGCATGGGTCGGCGCCCGCTCCGTCAACGCGGCGAGTTGCGGGCCATATTTGAAAACCTGCAGGCAGTGATGCACCACCATCGCCAGGAAAAGAAAGAGCTTGATGGACAAGCCCAACATGTAGGACGGCGCGAGCGGCAGGTTGCTGGCATGGCTGCGCAGTATGATGTTGGCGATGCCGGTGATCAGAAGCACAATGATCGCCAGCCAGGAGAGTTTTTCGAAAGCCAAACGGCCGCGATGGAGCGCCCGTATGCCGATATTGGGCTCCAATTGATGCACTGCCGGGCCGTAAACCACTAGAAAAAAGGCTATGCCGCCGAGCCATAGGGCGATCGCGACCAGATGGAGCGACGCGCTCAGGGTGTACCAAACATTCATCGAAAAAAAATATCTCAGTTCGTAAGAGTGCGCCACACAATCGCATAAAAGCTTGGTAATTCAAAGAGATTTTCGCTTGAAATGGTGGAATCGCTGTGTTAGCAAAGAAAAGTTTCCACGCCATTTTCGCAAAATCATTTTTTAAGGATGGTTGACTAGATGCTTCAGTGGTTGCCGGAAAATGTCTCGACGTACGGCGGTGAAATAGATTCACTATTCTTTCTCATCTACTACATCACCGCGGTCGCGTTCGTATTGGTAACCGTGCTGATGGTGGTGTTTCTCTTTATCTATCGCGAAACCGGGGGACGGCGCGCGACCTATTCCCACGGCAACACGACATTAGAAATCATTTGGACCATCGTGCCGGCGGCGATTCTGATTGTGTTGGCTTTCATGAGCGCCAACACCTGGGCCAAAGTGAAGCGCCATGCGCCGGCGAGCGATTTTGAAATCTCAGTGGCGGCAAAACAGTTCAATTGGGACGTCGCCTACCCGGGTGCTGACGGCAAGTTGGGCACCGAAGACGATGTGAAGTTCGACAACGACATTCATGTGCCGGTCAATAAAGTCATCCGCATTCAACTGACATCGAAGGACGTCATCCATAGCCTGTTCGCACCGAGCCTGCGCCTAAAACAAGACGCGGTGCCGGGGCGTAATATTCTTGTCTGGTTCGAGGCCACCAAGGCCGGCAAATATGAGCTGCCCTGCGCCGAACTCTGCGGCTTCGGCCACTCGGGCATGAAGGGCTGGCTCTACGTGCATAGCGCGGAAGATTACAAGAAATGGGCTGACCAGAACCTCGGTGGCAAACCGGCCGCCCAAGCCGAAGCGCCGGCTCCGGCTCCGGCAACCGCCGCGCTTCCACCGGCGGCCAAACTCTATTTCGCAGTGGGCGCCAACGCTCTCCCCAAGGAAACGCCGGAGACGTTGAAAGTTATTCTCGACTATCTCAATGCCAACCCGAGCAGCAAAGCGGTGATTTCCGGATATCACGATCCCACCGGCAACAAGGCGCAAAACGAAGAGCTCGCCAAAAACCGCGCCAGGGCCGCGCGTGAAGCGCTAAAAGCAGCCGGCATTGGTGAAGACCGTGTTGTCATGCAAAAGCCGCAGGAAACGACCGGCACGGGCAACGACGCTGAGGCCCGGCGAGTGGAAGTCAGCATCCAGCAGTAAGGAACTATACGCCGGCACGGCTCAGGACGAGCCGAACCAACCAATCTCGCATAGAGTAAGCAGGTTTCTGAGTTTTAGACGGAGGATCTTAAGCGATGAGCGAAGCAGCCCACGCGGCGCACGGCCACCATCAACAGAGTTTCATTAGTCATTATATTTTTTCGCTCGATCATAAGATGATCGGGCGGCAGTTTTTGTTCCAGGGCTTATTCATGATCTTGGTCGGCGGCTTGCTTGCCATGCTAGTCCGCTGGCAGCTGGCTTGGCCGGAAACACCGGTGCCGGGTTTGGGTTTTATCTCGGAGCCCTACATTTACCCCGGTGAAAAGGGCGGCGGCATCATTCCGCCGCAAACGTATAACGCCTTGTTCACCATGCACGCCACGATCATGATTTTCTTCGTCGTCATGCCGATCATGGTCGGGACCTTCGGCAATTTTCTGATTCCTTTGATGATTGGCGCGGGAGACATGGCGTTTCCCAAGCTCAACATGTTTTCTTTTTGGGTGTCGTTTGTCTCGGGCATCGTGATGCTGGCGAGCTTCTTTGTCGCTGGCGGGCCGGCGGGAGGAGGTTGGACGAGCTACGCAACGCTGTCGGCGCGAAGCCAGTACACCGGTGTTGGGCTGGGGCAGAATTTATGGATCATAGCCCTGCTCATCAACGGCGTTTCATCGTTGATGGGCGCTATTAATTACATTACGACCATCGTCAACATGCGCGCGCCGGGCATGACCTATTTTCGCATGCCGCTGACCGTCTGGTCGCTGTTTGTCACCGCGATCCTCTTGCTTTTGGCGCTGCCGGTTTTGACGGCGGCGCTGGCGATGCTGCTTTTCGACCGCACCATGGGGACGAGCTTCTTCTTGCCGGAAGGCGGCGGTGAGCCGCTGCTCTGGCAGCATATGTTCTGGTTCTTCGGCCATCCGGAAGTTTATATTCTGGTGTTGCCGGCCATGGGCGTGACCTCCGATATCCTTTCGACTTTTTCTCGTAAGCCGATCTTCGGTTACCACGCTATGGCATTCTCAATGATCGCCATTGCGTTTTTGTCCTGGATCGTCTGGGGCCATCATATGTTCGTCAGCGGTATGAACCCGCTTTTGGGCACCGCGTTCATGATGACGACCATGGTCATTGCAGTGCCGTCAGCGATCAAGACCTTCAATTGGCTCGGCACACTTTGGGGCGGCACGATTCGTTTCACCGCGCCGATGCTGTTTGCGCTCGGTTTCGTGTCGAACTTTTTGATCGGCGGCTTGAGCGGCATCTTCATGGCTTCGACGCCGGTCGATATCTTCATTCACGACACCTATTACATCGTGGCGCATTTCCACTACGTGGTTGCCGGCATCGTCTTCGCTTTGTTCGCCGCCGTTTACTACTGGTTCCCAAAAATGTTCGGCCGGTCGATGAACGAAGGCATGGCAAAGTTGCATTTCTTTCTGACCTACATCTTCTTCAACGGCGCCTTTTTCCCGATGCATTTTCTCGGTGTCGGCGGCCATATGCGGCGCATCTACAACCCGATGCAGTATGAATTCCTGCAACCCATGCAACATTGGAATGTGTTTATTACCGTCAGCGCGCTGCTCCTCGGCGCATCGCAGATTTTCTTTCTGTGGAACTTCGTTTGGAGCCTGATCGCCGGTAAGAAGGCCGAGAAGAACCCCTGGCAGGCGAACACTTTGGAGTGGACTGTTCCGTACCCCACGCCGCATGGCAACTTCGAGCATACGCCGACGGTGTATCGCGGTGCTTACGAATACAGTTCTCCGGAAGTAAAAGAAGACTGGCTGCCGCAGGATAGGAACCTGGGAACCAAGGCGGCAGCCCGAGCGCACTGATCGAAAGCAGAAGTATGAAAGCGGAAAGCGGAAAGGGCGGCCATGCCGTCCTTTCCCAGTCCTTCTCTCCCTGGCCGCATCGCCTAGCGGTTGTACTTTCCTGCGCGACTCTTCCTCTCCTTTTTATCGGCGGGCTGGTGACCAGCCTTGGCGTCGGCTTAGCGGTTCCCGATTGGCCGACAACGTTCGGCTACAACATGTTTCTCTATCCGTGGTCGAAGATGATCGGCGGCATTTTCTATGAGCACAGCCACCGCTTGGTGGCTTCCTGCGTCGGCTTGCTCACCATTGTTTTGGCGGTCACATTGTGGCTCAAGGAGTCGCGCAACTGGCTCCGTTGGTTGGGTATCTTCGCCCTTGGCCTGGTTATTTTCCAGGGCGTCTTGGGCGGGTTGCGAGTTGTGCTACTGCGGGACACGTTGGCCATCGTGCACGCCTGTTTCGCTCAGGCGTTCTTTGCCCTGACCGTCTGCCTGGCGGTCTTTACCTCGGCTGAATGGCGCACCGAGATGAAAAATCCGCTCGTCGTTGACGGCGGCAAGCTGCGCCGACTTGCTGCGATCACCACCGGTTTGATTTACGTGCAGGTGATTTTCGGCGCGCTCTTGCGCCACACCGGCGAGCGCTTGGATGGCCATCTGTTATTCGCCGCGCTGGTCGCTGTGCACGTGGTCTTGTTGCTGCTCCGGGTGTTGCGTGCCCATGCCGAGCAAAAAACGCTGGCGCGGCCGGCCGTGTGGCTGGCGATCTTACTGGGTCTGCAGGTCATTCTCGGCACCGTTTCTTACCTTGCCAAGTTTACCGTTGCGCTACGTTGGCCGTTCGAGGCGATTGTAATATTAACGACCTCCCATCTGGTCGTCGGCGCATTGATGTTGGCGACCAGCGTGGTCTTGACGCTGCGCGCGTATCGTTATTCGAGGGGCGCAACCGCAGCTGTCGGTCGTCGTCAGGTCCTATCGGAGCAGCTTCCCGCATGAGCTCGAGCAGCCAAAGCACGATCCTCTCCGGCGCGTTCGTGGCGCGCCGCGTCGCCGATTTTTTTGAACTGACCAAGCCGCGCGTGGTCTTGATGATTCTGATCACGGCGTTTGTCGGATTTTATGTCGGCTCCGGTGAGGTGCCGAATTATTTGCGCCTGCTGCAAATGCTCTTTGGCGTCGCCCTAGCCGCCGGCGGCACGTTGGCGCTCAATCAGTTCATGGAGCGCCAGACCGATGCGTTGATGGAACGCACCCGGCGCCGGCCCGTGCCGGATGGTCGCATCGCCGCGCGTGAGGCGCTTTGGTTCGGCGTCGCCGTCGCCTTGGCGGGCCTGGTCTACCTCTGGTTAGCGGTGAGCTTGTTGAGCGCTTTGGTTACGGCGTTTATCACTCTGAGCTATCTGGTTCTTTACACGCCGATGAAGCCGCGCAGCTCCCTGTGCATGCTCGTGGGTGCGGTGCCGGGCGCTCTGCCGCCGGTCATCGGCTGGGTCGCCGCGCGCGATAGCCTGGACGTGTCGGCATGGGTTTTATTTGCCATCATGTTTCTGTGGCAGGTGCCGCATACGCTGGCGATTGCGCGGCTTTACTGTGAAGATTATGCAAAAGCCGGTATTCAATTTCTGCCGGTGATCGAGCCCGAAGGCAGCAGCACGAGTCGACAAATCGTTAGCCACACGGCGGCCCTTTTAGTGGTGAGCCTCTTGCCGACGCTCTTGGGTGTCGCTGGGCCGATTTATTTCGTGGTGGCGTTTGCGCTGGGCGTTGGCTTTCTGGTCTATGGCATTCGCTTAGTACTTGACTCGACCCTCAGGCGGGCGCGCCACTTGCTTTTTGCCTCGCTCATCTATCTTCCCGTGTCATTGCTGGTGATGGCTTTAGATCGAGTGCCTCATTGAGTACAATGACCACCATGGACCGACATACGGCAGCCAAGTGGCAGCCGAAGATATCCCGCTTCGGCCTCTTGTTAAGTGGGTTTATCTTGCTTTACATCGCCGCAGTCGTCGCTTTTATCATCGCGTACTGATGAGGTAGCGAGCCATGGCGCAAGAATCGACCGCGAGGAAGTTGACCGAGTTCGAGCCGGTTGCCGTCGGCAAAGCGGCGCGCTTCGGTGGCGGCGAGCCACCGGCGCCGCCGGTGCGGCCGAACCGGCCGATCGCCGCAAATGCTTGGTTGGCCGTAGTCATGTTTCTCGGCGCCGAAGTGATGTTTTTCGCCGGATTGATCGGCGCCTATCTGGTTTTTCGAGTCAACGCCGTGCATTGGCCGCCGCCCTTTCAGCCGCGTCTACCGGTGGGGGTGACCGGTGTCAACACGATCATCCTGATCGCCAGCGCTTTTACCATGTGGCGCGCCTTGAAAGCCGCGCGGGTGAGCGATCGCATTGGGCTGGTGCGGTATCTTGCCATTACGGCAGCGCTGGGGACGGCTTTTTTGTTCATACAAGGCTACGAGTGGGCGCAGCTCCTGCGCTTTGGTCTGACCGTGAGCAGCAGTGTCTACGGCGGGCTGTTTTACACGCTGATCGGCTTTCACGCGCTGCACGTGTTCGGCGGATTGACCTGGCTGTTGGTGGTTTTGCTGCAAGCCCGTCAGGGCAGCTACACTGGCCGGCAGCATGTCGGCGTGCAGACCTGCAACATGTACTGGATGTTCGTCGTCGCGCTTTGGCCGGTGCTCTACGGGCTGGTTTATCTTTATTGACAGAGCAGCAGGGTTGGGCTAGTTATCGAAAGATAATTTTATGAAGGCGAAGGTTCTTGGTGTAGCGTGCGGCGTGCTTGTAGCGCTGGCACAGCGCGCGTATGCCTGTTCGGTTTGCATCACCGGCGAGAACGATCCCACCGCCGGGGGCTTCAATGCCAGCGTGCTATTTTTGCTGGCGACGCCGTACCTGGTGTTTGGCACCATTGGAACGGTTCTTTTCGTGGCCTATCGACGGGCGGTCGCCAAGCGCGATAACGAATCGCAAGAAACGGTGGCTCCGATAGCTTTGAATCAGGAGGAAAGTGCAAGATGAGTGAGGCTGTTGCGGCGCACGGCGGACATGGACATGTCCAGCCGGCGGAAAAGCCGCTCACCCCGGAGAGCTGGGGCAAGCTCGGCATGTGGTTGTTTCTCGCCGGCGACGCCATGTCGTTCGGCGCTTTGATCGTCGGTTATGGCATCTTGCGCTACGCGAGCAAGAGTTGGCCAGTGCCTTCCGAAGTTCTGGGCATCAACCTGACGGCGATGATGACATTTTTGCTGATTGTCAGCAGTGTCACCATGGTGCTGGCGTTGGCGGCGATCCAAGACGGCAACAAAGCCAAATTTAAAAAGTTCATGGGCTTTACCATCCTTGGCGGCGCGATCTTTCTTGGCCTGCAAGCCTATGAATGGACGCATCTGTTTACAGACATACTGCCCAAGTACAATCTGACTTTCAGCAAGGATCTGTTTGCCACGACGTTTTTTATCTTAACGGGTTTCCACGGCATGCACGTGACCGGCGGCGTGATTTACAACATCTGCGTTTTGATGGCGGTCAATCGCGGTCGCTATCAGGCCAAGCACGTCGAGATCGCCGGGTTGTACTGGCACTTCGTCGATCTGGTCTGGATCTTGATCTTTACGTTCGTTTATTTGCTCTAGCAGAACCGAGAGGAAAACATGTCCACGGCGGCCCACTCGCAGCATAACTACATTAAAATCTTCGTCATCTTGACGGTCCTGACGGTCATCGAAGTTGCGGTGACTTTTCTCGGTCTGTCGAAGATGACGTTGGCGGCGATCCTGGTAATATTGGCGGTTTGGAAGGCGGCGTTGGTGGCTTTGCATTTCATGCATTTGAAGATGGAGAAAAAGACGCTGACGATCATCGCGCTTGTGCCCTTTGCGCTTTGCGTTTTTTTGATCCTGATGCTGCTGCCGGATATCTATCCCCATTGATTTCGCTCACCGATCTACCGACTCTCAACGCGGCGCTGAACTCACTCAGCGCCGTTTTGCTTTTCACCGGCTATCTTTTCATTCGCGCGAAAAATCGTGAAGCGCACCGCCGCTGCATGCTGCTGGCGTGCGCCAGCTCGGTGTTGTTCTTGATTTCGTATTTGATCTATCACTTCAACGTCGGCTCGGTGAAGTTCCAGGGCCAGGGCTGGATTCGTCCGGTCTATTTCACGATTCTGATCACGCACACAGTCCTCGCCACGGCGATGGTGCCGCTGGTGCTGATGACCCTTTCGCGCGCGCTGCGCGCAAGGTTTGACGCCCACCGGCGGATTGCCCGCTGGACGTTGCCGATTTGGCTGTATGTTTCGGTGACCGGGGTGGTGGTTTACTGGATGCTGTATGTGCTTGTGCCATCGGATTGACAGGCTGAAAAGCTTCGCGATACAGGTTGTCGTTAGTGGAGAATAACATGAAATCCATCGGTATCGTCGGTTGCGGGGCGATCGGCAAAGCGCTCATCAAAGCGGTTGAAGACGGCAAGCTTGCTGTGCGGGTTGCCGCGGTCACCAGCCGGACCGAGTCGAAGGCGCGTGAGTTTCTCACGGCGTTTAAGAATCCGCCTCCTTACATGTCCCTCGACGGGTTGATCGCGGCGTCGGACTTAGTAATCGAGGCCGCCGGCGGCGATGTTGTATTGGAATTGGCGCAAAAAGCTTTCGCCGCGGGCAAGGAGCTGATGGTGATTAGTGTCGGCGCGGTGGTGGAACATCCCGAGATCATGGAGCTGTCGCGCAAAACGGGTTGCCGCCTCTACCTGCCTTCCGGTGCCATCGCTGGTTTGGACGGCATCAAGTCGGCATCGGTGGGCGCGATCAAGCACGTGACCCACACGACGCGCAAACCGCCGCTCGGTTTGGAAGGCGCGCCTTATCTCGTTGAGCGGGGCATTTCGCTGCTCGGGCTCACAGAGGGAAAAGAGGTTTTTTCCGGCAACGCGCGCGAAGCCTGCCGAGGATTTCCGGCCAACGTCAACGTCACCGGCGCGGTCAGCCTGGCGGGCATCGGCCCGGACAAGACCCGCGTGCGCATCGTCGCTGTCCCCGGCCAGGCGCGCAACCATCACGATATCGACATCGAAGGCGAGTTTGGCTTGCTCCACGTGCACATTGAAAATATCCCGAGCGAAAATCCGAAAACCGGCAAGCTCACGGCGCTGTCGATCATCCGCGCAGTGCAGGACGCGATCGATCCGGTGCGGATAGGCAACTAGTGGCGCTGAGAAACTTTCACCACGCAGACACGAAGATCACCGAGGCAAGAAAAGCAATAAACAAAACTTCTATCCGAACTCCGTGTCCTTCGCGTCTTCGTGGTGAAGTATTTTTCCCATACACATGAATAACAGCGATCTCATCGTCCGCATCCTCGAAGCCGCCGGCGTGCGCTGGGTGTTTGGCATTCCCAGCGGGCCAGTGCTGCCGCTGATCGAAGCGCTGCGGCAGAGTTCGGTCAAATTCGTGCTTACCGCCAGTGAAACATCGGCTGGGTTCATGGCGAGCACAGTCGGTTATCTCACCGGCGTGCCCGGGGTTTGTGTTTCTACCGTAGGCCCGGGCGCGACCAATCTTACCACCGGTGTCGGCTGCGCCTGGCTCGATCGCGCGCCGGCGTTGGCGATCACATGCAACGTCGGTTCGGCGTGGTTGGAGCGGCGCATTCAGATGCGCATCGATCACCACGCGCTGTTCAAGCCTTTGACCAAGGCGACTTTTTCTCTGCGCGATGGCCGGGTCAGCGAAACGCTGGCGCAAGCTTTGGCGATCGCCACTGGTGAACCGCCGGGACCTGTGCACTTGGACTTGCCCGAAGATATTGCGCGCGCGAATACGGTGGCCGGCACGGCGAGACGGGAAAATTTCGCTGCGGAGCCGGATTTGTCCAATGATCTGCGTTCTGCGCTGACCCTGGCACTGCAAAACGCGCGACGACCGTTGGTTATCACCGGACTTACGTTTACGCGCAGCAAGGCCGGCGCCGAACTGAAACGTTTCATCGACAAGCAAAAACTGCCGTTTGTGACGACGCTCCATGGCAAGGGTTTTCTGCCAGAAAGCCATCCGCATTGGGGCGGCGTCATCGGCCGCGCGCGCCGAACCGATGTCAAAAAATTCACCGATCAGGCTGATCTCGTCATCGCCGTTGGCTACGACCCCATTGAGATCAATTACGAAGAATGGGTGAAACAAAACACACCGATCGTTCATATCAGCAACGAAGCGGCGGAGCCGGGAAACGGGCTCAACTTCGTTTGGAACACTGCGTGTGACTTCGACCCAGCGGTCGAAGCGCTTAACCGGATTCCCCCAACAAAAAACGACTGGACGCTGGAAGAATTTGCCGCGCAGCGCGAGTTGCTCGATCGCGCGCTGCGCCCGGTGATGAGCGCATTCGCTGCGCATCACGCAATCGACATCCTGCGGGACAAACTTTCGGTCGACGGCATACTCGCTTACGACGTCGGCGCGCATACGCATCAGATTGCTTCCCAATGGCGCACGGATTTGCCGAAGACTTTGTTGGCGACCAACGGTTGGTCGTCGATGGGCTACGGCATGCCTGCAGCGTACGCAGCGAAATTGGTTCATCCCGAACGACAGGTTGTTTGTGTCGTTGGCGACGGCGGCTTTCAAATGACCGGCGGTGAGTTGGCGTTGGCGCGCCGCTTGAATCTCGCTGTGCCGATCGTGGTGCTCAACGACGGCTGGCTCGGCTTGATGAAGCGCAAACAGGAACACAATCACAATCCGCTCTCCGGGGTTTTTCTCGGCCCGCCGCCGGAATCGCCGGCGCACTATTTCGGTGTGCCGTGCCGCGGTGCCAAGACGGCTGATGAGTTTCGCGCCGCGCTGGCGTGGGCTTTTTCTCTCGGTGGCCCGAGTGTGGTCGAGGCGTTCACCGATGTCGAAAGCTATTCCTCGACGGTGTTCGATTGAAGCGCAGCAAATCTGATGGCTGAGTCTGCCGCTGCGCGCGATCGTTTTCGCTGGACCATTCTCGCGCTGATCACGACCTCACACATCATCGCTGCCGCCGCGCAGTACGGCATCAACACGCTGGGGCCTTTCTACAAAGACGACTTGGGGCTGACGCGCGCTCAAGTCGGCTTGTTCTTCTCATCGTTTTACCTCGCCATGACCGGCTTTTCGTTTTTTGCCGGCAAACTGGCGGATCGCCTCGGCGTGCGCCGGACGACGCTGCAGGGCCATTTGGCCGTCGGTGTGTGCACGTTCGGCGCGGCGCTGATGCCGTCGTTTACCTGGGGCTGCGCGAGTTTCTTTCTCGCCGGCTTGGGTTACGCTTTTCTCAATCCGTCCTCGAGCAAGGGCGTCATGGCCTGGTTCCATCGCGACGAGCGCGCCACAGCGATGGGCACCAAACAGACCGGCGTGCCCGCCGGTGGCGTGCTGACGGCGATGCTGGCGCCGCAGCTCGTGCTGCTGATGGGCTGGCGCGGTGCCTTGGCGGCGTTGGGCGCGATCAATTTTTTTTTCGGCTTTTTGTTTTCGTTTTGGTGGCGCGAGCCGGATGAAAAACATGCACCCGAGGAAGATCGCGAGACCGCCGCACAGGCAGCCAATGAACCCTTGAATGTCTGGAAATTCGTGCCGATCAGCGTCGGCACCGGGCTCTATCTGATTGGGCAAATGTCATTGATTACCTACGTGCCGCTCTATCTCAAAGACTCGATGGGTTTTTCTGCCTACTGGGCGAGTCAAGCATTGGCGCTGACCCAAGGCGGCGCAGTGATCGGGCGCATCGGCTGGGGCGTGGCGAGCGACAAACTATTCGGCGGGCGGCGCAAGATCGTTCTGGTCTTGATCGGCATTTGCTCGGCGCTATTAACCACGGCGTTGGGCTGGATGACGCCGCAATCGCCGGTGTTTCTCGTGATGGTCATTCTTTTTCTCGCCGGTGTGTCGTTGGTCGGTTATCAAGGCGTGTCCTACGCATTGGCCGGCGAGCTCGCCGGCAAGGCGCGCGCCGGTCAGGCGCTCGGCATGATGATCACCTTCAACGCTGCTGCCGCTACGCTCGGCACGCCGTTGTTCGGCTACATCGTCGATCGCACCGGCTCCTATCCGGTCGGCTGGTTTAGCCTTTCCGCAGCGATTACCGCCGGCGTCATCGGCCTCGCGATACTGCTCGAAGAACCGAAACGGGTGCGCTAGTTTGTGGCTTGAGACCCGAGGGGATTTTCACCGCGAAGTGGCCAGTGAGAAGCGCAATCAAAGCGGATAAGAAATTTGACCGCAGAAGGCGCAAAACTGGGAGAGGAAATTTTCACCACGAAGGACACGAAGATCACGAAAGTAAGAGAAGAGAGTCAAAAAGTCTTCTCCGCACTTCGTGGTCTTCGGATTTGACGGTGTAGGGGCGACCCTTGTGGTCGCCCGTCCGGTGGGCTTGGCTTTCGCCGCCAAGGTGACATGATGAGTCTAGCGGGTCTGTCCGTAAAGCGCGGCATGAGTAAAATCGCTGAAGCTCAATACCCTCAACACACGAACGTTAGTGTCGCAGCGCCGGTGCTGTTTTTCGACGGCGAATGCGGTCTGTGCAATCGCACCGTGCGCTGGCTAATAGCGCGCGACCGGCGCCGTGTGCTGCGCTTTGCGCCGTTGCAAGGCGAGCTCGCGGCGCAGAAACTGCCACCGCTTCCTGAAGGTTTTGAAGAAGGCTCCGTGGCGCTGTGGGACGAAGACGGTGTCCACTATCGCTCCGAGGCCACCCTGCGCGCGGTGGCGCGGCTGGGTGGGATCTGGCGACTTTCTACCATGCTGCTGTGGGTGCCCCAGGCTCTGCGTGATTTTTTTTACCGCTGGATAGCGCGCAATCGTATCCGTTGGTTTGGCCGCGTCGAATCCTGCGCGCTGCTTTCACCGGCAGATCGCGATCGCCTGCTGCTCGATGACTGACGGCGCAATACCGCAGGCCGCGATCTTTGCCTTCGCAGCCAATAATTTCTACAATTTTAGCGTCTAACGGAGTGTTAAACGCGCAGTTGGCGCGCGTGTGGAGGATCGCATGCGAACGTATCTTGCTGTCCGTGTACTCTCTGTGCTGCTGCTCTTGGCCGGCGTCGCGCGCGCCGCTGAGCCCGATCGTTCCCGACCACCGGTACCGGCCGAATGGGTCGATCTGTGGGAACGCTTCCAACGCGCGATGCAGGAACGCGGCGGCCAACTGCGTGATTGGCTCGGCGGCCGCGAATCGCGCGAAAATCGCCCGATCATTTCGCTGATGTTGAATAGTCGCGAGCGCCTCGGATTATCCGACGCCCAGGTGAAAAAGCTCGAACAATTGCGCGACGATTTCGAAAAGCAGAGTATTCGTAACGACGCGGATGCGCGCATCGTCGAGCTCGATATTGCGGCCCTGCTCGACAACGAGCCAGTGGACATGGCGAAAGTGGAGGCGAAAATTCGCGAAGCAGAAAAACTCCGCGCCGACCTGCGGATCGCCCGCCTACGCACCATCGAGCAAGCGAAAGCCGTATTGAACTCTGAGCAGAAAAAGAAACTGGCCGAGCTAACGCCGCCACCGCGCGTCGCCCGCACGCCGCGGGGTAGCAATCCGCCTGCGACCGAATAGGCGCGCGCCGGATACCGATTCAGCCAAGTACAGAAAGGACGCAAAAATCGGAGAGGAGATTTTCAAACGCTTCGCCAAGCCTCATCGCAATGAGCAGGCGACGGTGGCCAAGAACGAATCACTATCAGGAAAAGTTGACATGGCTGCCGGCGAGCGCGGCCAAAGTTTGCCGACCGCCGCCGCGGATGTAAAGGAGTTCCGCCGCCGGCCTCTCGTGAGAAGAGTAGCCGCCTTCGGTAAAGGAAATCCAGCTACGCTCAGGCGGTCGCCGCTTGCTTCGCCGGCACCGGCTCTTTGAGATTGAGGACACGCCGGGCGTTGTCGCACAGGATTCTTTGCTGGTCTTCCTTGGACAAACCGAGCTCCGCGAACACTTCGAGCGCCGGGTTGGGGTCCCAGCAAGGATAGTCGTCGCCATACATCACGTGGTCGATGCCGTAGTAGTCGATGGCCAATTTCATCCCGAGAGCGTGCGGCTGTACGGTGTCGGTGTACATGCGCTTTAAGTACTCGCTCGGCGGACGCGGTAGATTCGCCGCGTTGGAGTTTTTATCCATGCGCCCCGACTGGTACGGCAGTGCGCCGCCCGCATGCGAGACGTAGACCTTGAGAGCGGGATGGCGCTCCATGACACCAGAGACCACGAGGCGATAAATCGTCAAGCTCAGGTCGAGAATCCTGCCGAGCGCGTTGTAAAGCGCGCCCTCCTTGCCGTCGCAGAGTTCGGGGAAGACCACGTCAGTTGGGTGGAGGAAAAGCATGGCCCCAAGCTTTTCCGCGCAGTCGTACACCGGCTCCAGGCTCGGGTCGTCGATGTGCGTTGTTCCGCGCGGCCCGATGGTTCCCGGAATATTTATGCCGACGAGCCCCAACTTCATCGCCCGTTCAAGCTCGTCGACGGCCCGCTTGGGGTCCTGCAGCGGCACGACCCCGCTCGCCCAAACCTTACCGGGATAGCGCGAGACCGCGCCGGCCATCTCATCGTTCCACGTCTGCGCGGCGGCGTATCCGTACGCGGCATCGGTTTCAGAGAAGAACGCCCCGCCCGGTCCGGTGGTGCAGACCACGCCGAAATCGCAGCCGATCTTGGCCGCGGCCTTATCCATGTGTTCCAACGCCGCATCGAGGTCGAACCAATCGGCCCAGGTATCGCGGCGCGCCGCACCCTCGTGCGGCGAAACCATGTATCCGCCGTTCGTAGTCGGGACCGCGCGCGGATAATCGGTGCGCTTGCACAGGGTGTCGTACACCGAGCGCGGATACCAGTGAAAGTGGGTGTCGATGATACGCATCGGGCCTCCTCGTTAAGGTACTACGTCTATCATAAGAGCATGACGAGCCGCGAGACGTGGGTCAATGCCACCGGCGCTTCGTGCTCCCACGCTTTCTTCATGGCGCTCATGACCTTTGCACGCAGCTATCGTACTGCTTTTGCGGGGATACCGTCAAAGACGTTAACTCCGAGAGGTAAGATTTGTTCGAAGGAGAAATTCAGTTCAATAAACCAATTCTCAAAGCCTGAACATCCCGCTGAAAATTTCAAGCGAAAAACGTAATACTCCAGCTCTGCTCGTAGATTATTTCAATTTTTCTTACTGACTGATTTTTTCGGCATTCGTATTTGCGTTTTAAGCGACGATCTC
>Ga0194132_10000387_pt1 | contig 90009 bp, 66 predicted proteins | sample TA2KigOf80mmetaG_FD_148612 | JGI IMG/M metagenome (GOLD analysis project Ga0194132, IMG submission 148612) | Freshwater microbial communities from Lake Tanganyika, Tanzania - TA2015054 Kigoma Offshore 80m | ecosystem: Environmental > Aquatic > Freshwater > Lake | place: Tanzania: Lake... | reverse complement strand
TTGCCGCCCCCTGGACCCCCGCTAGCCTTTCTCTGTTCCGCGGGAAGAGAAGCGGCTTGTTTCGCACCGCCCGAAGACTCACACAAAACCGGGCTCAACGATTCCACTTGAACCCCGTACCAAGACACACCCGCCCATTGGGGGATTCAATGTTCCGCTCCACGCACCTCCCATCAAGACATTCACAGTAGTCTCACCGTAGGTTACGCCACTGACTACGAGCCTTAAGCGGATCTTTACGACACTCTTGGCAGTAGAGGTTCCGGTGACATCGATGCTGGTTTTCGAACTGTACTTGTCCGAAGCTTTAGGGCTACCGATACTTACCGTGTGCTGGCGTTCTGCACTGACGACCTGTAGGAATAAGGACTGGCTGGCAAGAACGCGGAATTCTTTGTCGAAGCAGTCAACTCGCAACAGGTATTCCCCGGGGTCGCCGGGCAGTTTCACGGTCGCCTGCAAAGCATATAGATGCTCTTCATTTCCGCGTTTCTTCAATGTTATGGCCTTGGCTCCCCGCACTGTAGCTTCACTAGCGATGATGAACCCCTGCGTACTTGGACGGAATGCTCTCAAGCGCAGGATATAGGTTGCAACATCCTCCTCAGAATCGGGCGATCGCAGCAAACCAGTGACAAAGCAATTGGTGCCGCGTCCGAAACGCTGCATCTCGTCGGGGCTCGTGACCCTCATGAAGAAGTTCTTTTGCTCTTTTGCTTTTACTTGTGCTTGGGCTCGCGAAGCGACCATGAGGCTGAGACTTGTGAGTAGGAACTGAGCCAGTACGAACCTGAACATGCGATTTTTCCTTCGTTTTGGACTCGTTACATCAGCGCTATTTTAGACGGACTTTGGGGCCGCGGTCAAATCTGAATTCGTGTGCACGATTCTGCGGCGATGGCGCTGGCGCAATCCACGGTGATCGGTCGGTCGTAGATTGCCTTTCCCCACGCCCGAGAATGTAGTAGACTTCCCAATATCTCCCTGCTCCGTCAGGATTTGGCTTATTCCCCATCCTGGGACAATCTCATGGCTCCGGCCCTCTTGCCTCCGAATGCGATGTCGCTGGCCCAGGTTTTCGGCGATCCGCACCTGCACATCGACGGGGAAATGCTGGCCTTGGCCTTCGCCCCCGACGGCACGCTCTGGTCGGTGGAGGAACCAGGGGTGCTGCGGCACTGGGACGCCGTCGGCGGTCGGCAACTCGACTGGCAGTCACTGAGCGATCTGGAGACGCAATGGTGCTTCAGCAGCGACACCCGCGTCCTCGCCTCGGCCAGCAACGATCTCACCTTCTGGGACACGGCAGCCGCGAACGTGCTGACGGCCGTGCCGCAACCGTCGTGGGTGGACGCCCTGGCATTTCATCCCGACGCCGCCTTTTTGGCCACGGGGCACGACGACGGCGTGGTCCGCATCTGGGATGCCGCCGGGCATCACCTGGTTCGCGAGCTGCGCCTGCACAAGCGTGCCATCAGCGCACTGGCGTTCTCGCCTGACGGCGCCATGCTTGCCGCCGCCGCCGAAGACAAGACCATCGGGCTGTGGCAAGTCAAGGACGGCGTTCACCTGGGCACCCTCAGCGGGCACACCGATCGCATCCCGGCCCTGGCCTGGCACCCGTCCAGCAAGTTTCTGGTCTCCGCCGGCTGGGACACGACGGCGCGCGTGTGGGATGTTGCGTCGCGGCAGCCGGTCATCCTGCTCAACACCCACAGCGGACAGGTCACGGCCCTCGCCTTCGCGAGCGACGGCAGCATGCTCGCCAGCGCCGACTCCGCCAGTACCGTGCATGTGTGGGACTTCAACCAGCGCCGGGAACTGCACGTCCTGAAGAGCTCGCCGGCGGAGATTCGTTGCCTGGCCTTTAGCCGGGACGGCAACCGCCTGGCAAGCAACGGCGATCACATCATCCACCTGTGGAACCCGCGCACTGGTCAGCCGCTCGCCGGCTCCGGCCCGCGGACGCTGGCGCCGGTCTCGCTGGCTCTGAGTCCGGACGGCAGCCGACTGGCATGCAACGGCGGCGGCCTGAACGTCAAGCTCTGGAACACCGCCAGCCGGCAACCCATTCTCGAGTTGCCGGAGGTCGAGGTCGTGCACGGTGTCGCCTATAGCCCGGACGGCAAATGGGTCGCCGGCGCGGCCGGCAAGCATGTCCGGCTCTGGCAGGCGAGCACCGGCCAGCCCCACCTCGCATTCGAGGGCTCCGGCGAGCCGTTCACCTGCGTGGCCTTTGCGCCCGATTCGGCGACGCTGGCATCGGCCAGTTCGACCGGCCTCGGCGTCTGGTGGTGGCGCATTGCCGATGGCGAGCCGCTGCTGCTGATTCCGGATGCGCTTGATGGCTGCACGGTCGAAGGTCTGGCGTTTCATCCAAACGGCCGCTTGCTGGCTGTGGGCGGCATCGACTGGCTGGCGACGGGCGGCTCAGACGGCGCCGTCTGCCTGTGGGATCTAACCGAGCGTTGCGAGGTCGCCACCTTCCTGGGCGGGGCCACCGCCATCGCGTTTCACCCGGACGGCAAACGGCTCGCGTCCACATCGCTGGAGCGCTCCGTGTGCCTGTGGGACGTGGATGCACAGCAGATCGTGGATGAATATACCGGAGCGGATGGCGCCCTGTCCTGCGTGGCCTACAGCCCGGATGGCGGCCTGCTGGCCGCCGGCGGCGAGGACCGCGTCCTGCGGATCTGGGACGCCGCGGGCCGCGAACGCGCCACCCTGGAACTCGACAGCCAGATCCTCGGCCTCGCCTTCTCTCCCGACGGCCGCTTCATCTACTCCGCCAACGCCAACACCACGTGCTACCAGTTTGAGGTGAACAAGCTCATGGGGTAGTGCCGGCGTCGAGAATCACACTCACGGTGCCGAGAAGGTTCGCTCGATGCGCGTGCTGTTGCCTTGCTGATCCCGCACCGAGACGAGCAGCTTTGCCGCCGCCAGCTTCAGCGGTTGGGGCAGTCGCAGCTCCCAAACGCCCGGCGCGACGTTACGGAACTTCGTCGCCAGGTTCTTGTCGGGCGCCATGCCGGCGACCGGGAAATCGGCGATCACCTCGAAACTCTTCGCGTCAAGTCCGCCGTAGTCGTGCATGCCGACGACGATGCGCGAAAACTCCTTGTTCACGCCGGGCCTCGGATGTGTCAGCGTCAGCGTCGGCCGCTGGTCGTCCAGGAACCAGCCGTAACCCGATGATTTCTGATTCTTGCCTTTGAGGTCAATGGGGCAACCGAGGTCGATCCAGCGGACCAGCGTCAGCTTGTCCTCGTCGGACAGCGGCGCCACCTTGATCCTGGTCCCGTCCGGGGCGGTGAAGTTGCCGGCCACCGCTTGCGGCGGCGGCATGACGCTTCCGGTGAAATCAAGGTCGGCGCGGTTGCGGTTGGCGGGCGTGTTGGGGATGCGCTGTCCCTTCCACGAGAGGCTGAGCGGGTTACCCGGTTCGGTCTCCGTGGGGAAATCGTCGTTGCTCCAGCCGTCGGTGCGCTTGCCCATGATCTTCCAGACGAGCAGGCTGCGGCGCGACTGGAACATGCGGATGTAGCGCGACGCGTTGCCGCCGCGCCAGGCGCCTGTCAGCGGCTTGTGACCGAACCGCCCGGCGTAATCCATCGCCAGCCGGTAGTAGGTGCCTGGCACGTCGTCGGCGTCGGGGAGACGGACCGTGCGCTCGTCGTCCAGCACCAGGTTGCCTGCCGGCCTGGTCCACGTCTTCGTGTGGCAGGCCGCGCAGCTACGGTCCAGAATCGGCTTCACGTCGCGATAAAACTCGACGTCCTTGACGCTCTTGTCGTGGCGCAGCCCCGTGCGATCCTCGACGTCCCACTTCTTGCCGGACTGGTCGTGCTTCTTGGTCGTGAGCAGCGGCGTCTGGCCGGTGAGGTCAAAGGGCTTGTACTCGGCGCGCGATGCCAGGGTCTGCTCGAAGAGCGTGGGTTTCTGGCTGTGGGCATGGCAGCCGCCGCAGTCGTTACGGATCTCGCCGGGACGAAGCTGGTGCCATGTCTGCGCCATGTTCAGCACCATGCCGTCGCGATCCAGCGTCTGAAAGGTGAACGCCACGTCGGCGGGGATCTTGGCGAGAAAGCTGGTGTCGGGGTTGCCGTCGGGGTCGAGGGGCTGCTTTCCTCCGGTCGCTGACGCTCCCTCGGCGAAGCGGCGCACCGGAATCTCGCCCAGGATGCGCAGACGCTCATTGGCGTGGCTGCGGAAGGTTCGGCCGGCATGCGGGCCGGCATGCGGGCCGGCATGTCGATCCGTGGTCGGCTCCATCGCCAGGATGCGGACGGCGTGGATATCCGAGTTTTCATAGCGGCCGGCGTCGGCGCCCTGATTGAACCAGTTGAGCGATGCGCCTTCTTCCGTCGAGTTGAACGGGTCCAGGTCCTGATAGCCGTTGCGATCGAGTCCGCCGGCGAAGGCCGCGGTCACGCTCCCCGGCTGGACCTTGCCGTTCGGATAGCTTTCGCGTTTGTAGAGGCTCGACGTGCCCACCAGACCAAAGGGAGTTCCCTCAGGCAGATGCGACGAGCGTGTGCCGTCGTTGGCCAGCACGGGCAGCCGGCTGGGCTCATCGATGCCGTAGATGCGCTTGTAGGGAACGAGAGCGCGTGGCCATTGTTCGTTGTACTTCGGATCGTTCTTGATGAGCAGCATCTGCCCGGGCTCATCAACCGCCTTGCCCGACTTGATGAGATAGATGCCGCCATCGACGGCGGGCTGATGAACCGTGTAACCGCCGTTGACCGGTCCGAACGACCAGACCGTCAGCAGATGATTGTCGGGCGCTCCGGACGGATGCGTGACCTTGCCGACACGCGGGCCGCCGCGTCCAAGCTGGGCGAGGTCGGCCGGCCCTTCGTCGATGCGGGCGAACGGCGTCAGCGATTCGACGCCGGCCGGGCTGAATGGCAGGCGGCGAAAGCGTGCCTGGCCGTTGTCGAGCCGGCCCTGCCGCAACGGCGGGTTGCGCGGGTCGCCGGTATAGCCAGGACCGAAAGGCGCCGTGCCCTCGGGAAGCTTCACCGGGAAGCGCACGTAGCCGCCAAAGCCGCTACTGGTCTGGTTGTAATACTCTTCCGCCACAATCGTGCTATCGGAGAGCTGCGTCTGGAAGTGGAAGGCGTTGGGCGCGGCGCCCGGCAGGAACGCACTGAGGAGTGGCCCCCAGTTGGTGCCGTCCGGGTGGATGGCCCATAGACCCCACATGGTCGAGACACGCATGCCCTGCGATTCCAGGCTGCTGAACATGACGCGGCCATCCATGAGCACGACGGGATGCAGCGCCATGCCCAGGTTCAGGTGGCCGACGCACTCGACGTTGCTGCCGTCGTCGTCCATGACGAAGAGCTGCAAGGTGTGCGGCAAGCGCTTGGGCGGCTTGAAGGCGTTGCGATTGCTGGTGAAGATCACCTTGCCGCCGGGCAGCGGGCAGGGGCCGAGGTTGAATACGCCGAAACCGAGATGGTTCTTGCCGGGCTCGGGAGTGCGGAAGTCGCGCGACCAGTTGCCGGCGCCGGTGTTCGGCGTGAAGCGTTGCTGCGTGAGGCGGACCGTCTTGCGCGACTTGACGTGAATCTTGTAGATGTCCGCGCCGGCCGCCGCTCCTTGCGCCGCCGAGCCGCCTGCCAGGTCATGAAACAGCGCATAGTAAACCCACTGGCCGTCGAAGGACACCATCGGATCCGTGACGGAACCGCGGCCGCCTGTGACCAGAACTTCCTCGCTGCCGTCAGGATGCAGCAGCATCAGGTCCGCGCCGGCGTCCATGTAGTGCGGATTGGAAATCTCCGTCCAGTTGGTGCCGACCTCGTCGCCGCGCCGAGGCGCCCGAACGTAGACGATGTCATAGTCCCACTTGACCGAAGCATCGCTGGAAATGTGGGACGGGTTGATGCTGATGGGACCGGCCACCTGCGGCGCCTGTGTCAATCCGATGGGCGTCAAGACCGTGATGCCGGCTGCAGCGGCCAGCAGGAGCAATCGCAAGTGCATGAGGACTCCGGTGGATTGTTCTCGGGCAGATTCAACCGGGGCGCTGGCAGGGTCCGTCAAACGAGGCAGAGGATCATCTTACTCGGCGTGGCGGCCACGGCCAAACACCAGGCGTCCAGGCGTCCAGACGTCCCGGGCGGTTTAGCCGCCGTTCATTATAGTATCACGTCGCGCCGATCAGCGACAGGCTCGACGTCTCCCTGGCCGATTGCCGTTTCCATGGCATGTCGCCTAAACTGATCCCTTTGCTTTCGACGGTGAGGTGTCATCTTGAGTTTCTTCTCCGGCCGTATCACTTGCACCCGCTTCCGCGTCTCCGGTCGGGCGGTGCGGCAGTTTGGCGAGGAACAGGTCGAGGCGCTGGCCAGGCATGCCATCGGCAAGCGGCGCGTGGCGACGGCCGACGGCTCGGCGGTCGGCTGGATCGGCGGCGATCACATCCTCGACACACGCTTCGACCTGGCCAAGAACATCGTCAACGACTGCTTGCAGTTCGCGCTGCGCATCGACACGCAGAAGATCCCGTCCGACCTGCTGCGCGCCTACACGCAGGAGGAACTGGACGCACTGCACGACGATGCGAGCCGCCCGCCTGGAGTCAAGGTCAAGCGCGAGGCGCGGGCCCGTGCCCGCCAGCGGCTGGAGACCGAAGCTGCCGATGGCCGGTATCTGCGCCGCGTCGCCGTGCCGATGCTGTGGGACAGCCAGTCGGGCGAATTACTTGCCGGCACCACGGGCATCAGCGCCCTCGACCGGGTGTTGCCGATGTTTCGCGAGACGTTCGAGCGCGGCCTGGAGATGCTGACTGCCGGCACGCAGGCCTTTCAGCAGGCCGAGGCACGCGAGCAGTCGCGCCATGTTGATGACGCCAAGCCTACCGGTTTCATCGCCGGCCGGGACGGCTCGGTCGTCTGGGTCCCCGACGACGCCAACCGCGATTTTCTCGGCAACGAGTTCCTGCTCTGGCTCTGGCATCGCCTGGAGAACGAGGCCGACGAGGTGACGCTGATCGACAACTCGAAGGTGACGGTGATGATGTCGCGCTCGCTGGCACTGGAATGCCCGCTGGGGCAGACCGGCAAGCAAAGCCTGCTGAGCGAGGGCCCTGGCCGCTTGCCGGAGGCGCATCGCGCCCTGCAGGCCGGCAAGCTGCCGCGCAAGGCCGGCCTCACCCTGGTACGGCACGATCAGCAATACGAGCTGACATTGCACGCCGAGAGCCTGGCCATCGGCGGCGCCAAGCTCCCCGTCCCCGAGGCCCTGGAGGAGCGCGCCCGCCACGAGGAGCGCGTCACGCAGATCCGCCATCTGCTGGAAACACTCGACCTCCTCTATGGCGCCTTTCTCGAAGCTCGACTGGGTGACGGCTGGGGCAAGGAGCTGAAAAAAATACGGCAGTGGCTGAAGGAGGCAGAGTGACAGGCCGGTCGTGGAGACTCGGTCGTCTCTGGTTGACCTGCCCTGGCCTTGCGTGGCGGATCGAGCGGTCAGGTTGCTTGCCGATGCGCTCCCGGCCACAATAGCAGGATGGCAATTCCGGTGGCCGCCAGGATGACCAGAGCTTCTCCCAGCAGGCGTGCTGCGTCGATCTCGGTCCGCTGTCCCGCCAGCTGATTGGGAGTCCGGTAAAGGTAGACGTAGTCGTCGATGAAGACCAGGGCCCGCTGACCGAATGGCCATTCCTTTGTGCTACCAATTTCCAGCTCGCCTCCCAGCACCGGCGGGCGCTTGAGCGGCGGGTAGAATCCGACGAAGCCAAGCATCAGGAGTCCGGCCACCGCGACAAGGCGTATGCGTCCAGTCATGAACATCCTTTCCCGGCTCGGCCCGAAAGTGCCATCGCAAGTTTCAGTCGTCGCGGTTCATTCTACGGCGTCAAGTAGGCCGTTCCCTCGCGATTTCGCGCTTTCGGCCATTGTGCCCTTTGCACACAATTCCGGTGAGGGAGACAGCTTCTTCGCAAGAGCGATATGCCCATTGCCAGGTTGCCTGCCCCCCTCGCCCCGGCCCTCTCCAGGCCTCGCCCTCCCAGCAGTCGTTCCGTGACCGGGCACTAGTTGGTCGCCAGCGAGAAGCGATGCCAGACGCCGCCGAGGTTGCGGACGACGATGCGGTAGGTCCCGGTGGTCGGCGGCACCCAGCGGACCGTCTCGCGATCCGTCAGGCCGATGCCGCGAGCGACGAGGTTGCCGAAGCGGTCGTAGACGAACAGGTCCAGGTCGGTATCGCCGTCGCCCACGATCGACACGACTGCGATCCGTCCGCGGCGAAATGTGTCATGGTACGTCACCGAGGAATAGGCCTCGCAACGACGGGTATCGATGCCCGGTCCCGGAATGCGCCCGGCCTCGACCGCCCCCGCCAGTCCCAGCGCTCCAGCCAGACCCAAAAGTGCCAGCTTCTTGATGTTCATGGCTCGCTCTCCCTTCGATTGCTTGACCCCGTTGTGCTTGCCCATGACTGTCATGGGTTCCGCAAGTATTACGGCACGCTGGCGAGACTGTGACTGGAATTCTGGGGTTAGGAAATTTGGAGATTGATGGTCCGCCTCGAGCGCCGCCGCAAATCGGTTTGACGTCGTTTGCGTTCCTATTTAGCATGAGTTCATGCCGGACTGGGTTTCCCCGACACACTCTTACATGCAGGTTTCAGCGATGTTCTCACGATTTGCCTTGCGCATGCTTTTCGTCGCCGCCGTTGTTTGCGGCTTGCTGGTGCCGACCGTGTCGATCGCGGATGACGAGAAGAAGCCGCGCGACATTTACGACTACGAGGCACAGAAGGCCGCCAAGGGGGTGAAGCGGATCGTGTTCGTGGCCGACACGGCGCCGCACGGGCCGCGCGGCAACCACGAGTTTCTGGCGGCCGCCATCTATTTCGCGCGCATCATCAATGCTCAGTATCCGGACGCCTACGCCGTGGTGCACACCATGGCCAAGTGGCCCAAGGACCTCAAGCATGCGGACACCATCATCGTGCTCATGAATCACGGCGGCTCGTCCGTCAACCCCGCCGTCAAGGAGGCGACCAGGCGCGGCGCCGGCTTCATGGCCATCCATTACGGCGTCGAGGTCAACAAGGGAGAACAAGGCAAGCATTATCTGCAATGGCTGGGCGGCTACTTCGAGCCGTTCTGGTCGGTCAACCCGTGGTGGACGCCGAAGTTCAAGGACCTGCCCAAGCATGCGGTGACACGCGGCGTCAAGCCGTTCTCCGTCAACGACGAGTGGTACTACCACATGCGCTTCGTGGACGGCATGAAGGGCGTCACGCCGATCCTGTCCGATCTGCCGCCCTTGAGCACGATTCCCAAGCAAACCATCGAGAAGCCGAGCTCACATGGCGGCAACCCGGACGTGTACAGGGAGGTTTCCGAGGGCAAGAAGCAGGTGATGGCCTGGGCGTATGTGCGGCCCGACGAGGGCCGCGGCTTCGGCTTCACCGGCCTGCACAAGCACGCCAACCTCGCCGACGACAATTTCCGCAAGCTGCTCCTGAACGCCGTCGCCTGGGTGTCGAAGCTGGAAGTGCCGGAAGCCGGCGTTCCCTCACGCACGCTGAGCCGCGATGACCTGGAGACGCTGATTGACGACGGCAGGCTGGCGGTGAAGAAACGCGGAATCTAGTGCAACGTCACGCATGGCTTGATGGATGCATTCGGAAGGCGAGACTCCTGCCGAGCCGCCCAGTTGCGCCGTTCACGGTTCGGCAGGAGCCTCGCCCCTATTGATCCTCATTTCTCGACTTCTTCAAGAGGCGCCTTGCCGGCCTTCCTGACCAGTGTCAGCGACTTCTCGCAGCCGGCCTTCGTCGAATAGCCCTGGCTGGAGACGGCAACTACCTGTCCGTTGGCGGCCTTCAGGCGCCAGCGATACTCCTCCTTGGCATCCTGGTAGAGCTCGAACTTGGATCTGGCGCCCTTGGCGCCGGCTTCCTTCAGAATCTCGATGCCGCGCTTGCAGTCGGCCTTGGCGGCGTAGCCCTGGCCGCCGGTGGCGATGATCTTGCCGTTGGCCGACTTGAGCCGCCAGCGAAACTCTTCCTTGGCGTCCTTGTACACCTCGAACTTCAAGCTGCCCTTGCCCTGGGCGTGGCCGGACGGGGCCAGTTGCAAGAGCACCAGCAATGCCGCCGCTCCCAGCCACACCTGCATGGATCGACTCATGGCTTGTAACCTCCGGACATCTGTGAGCATGGATGTGATTCTATCCAAGGCTTATGCCGCCGCGACTGTCCCGGCAATGCCGTGCGTGGCGGTCAGCGCAGCCGCTTTCTCGGCATCACGAAGACGGTTCCGTCCGAAAGCGGCAGGAACAGCTGGCCGTCGCCGAAAGAGATTGGTGCGGCGGCGGGAGCGACGTCGGCGTGCAGGGCGTAGCTGCCGAGCGCCTGGCCATCCTTGGGAGAAAGCGCGTCGATCTGCCCTGCCTGGTTGGCGACCACCAGCATGCCGTCGCTCCACAGCGGAACACCGACGATGCGGGCGTCGAGACTGTATTCCCAGGGTTGCTTGCGTGCCGGGTCGATCCACACGAGGCGATTGTGGCCGACGACGCAGCCAATGCCTTGATCATGTGCAAACGGCCCGTTCGTCACCGGACCTGGCAGCGCCCAGGAACGCGACACTGTCAAGCCCGCGTCATCCAGCACGATGAGTGAATGGTTGGCGCAGGCGACCACGATGCTCTTGCCGGCGACGACGGGCGGCGTGGCGATGCGCGCCGGCAGCTGAACGCTGGCTTTCTTCTCCCATGATTTTGGTTCGGACCAGTGCAGGCGCGTCAAGCCGTTGCTGCCGTCGCTGACCAGAAAATCACCGCCGTCCAGCGCCAGCACGTGACACTTCGCATGCTCGTCTGCTCCCGGTTTTCGCCAACCCGGGCCGTGCACCGGCAACCCAGCGCCGAATGGCAGGCGCTCGAGGATGCCGTTGGCCAGCGGCAAGACGACGAAGTCCGGCCCCAGCGCGGGCGTGCCGGCAAGCTGTGCCGGCAGGACGTGGGTCTTGAGGGCGCCGGTCAAGTTTCCCGCGGCATCGAGCGCTTGCAGGCGAACTTCGGTGTCGCGACCAGCGCCAACTCCCAGGACACACCCAGGGTACTTCCCGTGTCCCGGCAAGACGAGGAATCTCGTTGGCTTCCCGCCGGCGGGCAGCACCATCGTGCCGGCTTGCTGCCAGCGCTCTCCGGGAGCCCCATCTTCAAAGGCATAGAGGCCATTGGCGTCGTCCAGCAAGATCTGCTTGCCGATCGTGACTGGCGGGCCCTGGCAAACGGCGCCGAGACGTCGCTGCCACAGGATGCGGCCATCGGCCGCACTCACGGCGCTGGCCAGGCACGTCGCGCTCCGCAGATCCTGCGTGACCAGAAACAGCATGGTGTTGCCGTCATTGTCGCGATGCACCTGCGCTTCATGCAACGGCGCTCCCAGCGGGATCGATTCGGACCAGGCGGCGGAAAGTTGCGGTCCGTCCTCGGGATGGAGGGCGCTCCGCCAGCGTTGCAGCCGTGCGTTGCTGAGCGTCCAGACATTGTCGGCGTCGGCATGGGCCACGAAGGCGCGGGCGCTGCGGTCCGCCTTGCCTTCCGCCACCATCAGCTCCTTTTTGAACCACGGGAACAAGGCGGGGTCGCGATTGCCTTTCTGGCGAATGCCCCAGTAGCCAAGGACGCCGGCATCCGTGGCCGAAAGCAGTCGCTCGCCGTCCTGAAATGGCGCGAACCATGACCAGCCGCGGACCTTCTGTTCCACGGGTAACGGCTTCTGATCGGGATCGCGGATGGGCAGGGCGTAGACGCGCAGCCTGACCGCATCGAGGCCGTCGGTCTCCTCGAGAATCATCAGACCCGCGGTCTTGCCCGGGTCGATGACGACGACGGGCGGTGAGCGCAGCGCGCCGTGAGCGTGGCCTGAGTAGAGAACACGGTCGCAGACGTGTTTTTCCAGATCGAGCACATAGATCGCATAGCTGGCAGCGGGGACATAGAGCAACGGCGAGCCGTCCTGACGCGCCGCGCCTGCTGCCAGTGGCTCGCCCAGCCTGTACGACCCAAGCGGCTTGCCGGTCCAGGCATCGATCTCCTCGACTCGGCCGGAATACGTCGCTGCCAGGATGCGTGCGCCGACGAGCACCGGCTGCCCGAGCGGCGACTCGTCGAGGACATGCTGCCAGGCGACGTCGCCCGTGTTGACGGCGACGGCCGACAATGTCCTGTCATCGATGCCGGCGATGACGGCCAGTTCGGCGGCGGATGAAGTGGCCGGCAAGCGCAACGGCAGATGCTGATTGTCAATGCCGACGCGCCGTGCCCAGCGGACCTGGCCGTCGCGCGCGTCCAGCGCATAGAGCACGCCGCGTGCCAGCGCGAAGATCGTCTGCGCCTTCATGGCAATCGGCACGACCTTGCCCACGGCCGACGTGACCAGCAACGACGTCCCCTCATCGCCCGGCGGCGGCTTGAGCGCTCCGGAGGCTTCCGGCGTGTAGCTTACCTGACCGATGTGCGCCGTCAGCAGACGTTGCAGCAATTCTTTCAGCTCGGCATCGTTGCCCAGGCCAGCATCGGCAACCAGCTGCCGGGCAAACTGCACGGTTTGCGACGACGGCCGGGCAGACAACTCCTTCAGGCGTGCGATCAGCGCCTCGCGGTGCTCGCGTTCGACAATGTGCTTCTCGGTTTCCAGCAGAGCGTCGCGAGCGCGGCGGAGCATCTCCCGATTATTCGGTGTCGCAGCCACATCCAGCTGACCGGCGACGTCGATCGCCGTGCGCGCCCGACGCAAGAGTGCGCGATCCTTCTTCGCCGTCGCGTCCTCGCCCAGTTCCTTGCCAAGCTTGTGCAGGGTCTTCCAGACGTCCGGCTCGTACGCCTTGAGCAGTGGATCCCCCTTGTAGTAGTCGAGGAACTGGCCGATGCGGCCGAGCGTCCCGTCGAGTCCCTTCTCGCCGGGAAAATAGATGGCCTCGCGGACGGCGCTCAGCTCGCCCAGGAAGCGATAGAGCCCGCGCTGCTCGCTGCCGGGGAAGTCGCGCAACAGGTCTTGAAAGAGTACGGCGGCATCGGCAAAGCGATGCTCCTGGTACTCGCGTTCCGCGTTCTTGAAGAGTTCCGTCTCGTTGCCCGCCTGCCGGCGCATGGCCAGCCAGCCGGCCAGGCTCAGGCCGCTGACGAGGACGAGCAGCAGTCCCGCCACGATCCAGCGCGAGCGTCGCCTGGCTTTCTTGCCGCCGGCGGATGCGGACGGCGACGAGGCTTTGGGCGGCGGCAGCGTAGCAACGGCTGTCGGTTCGCCATCGGCCGACAGGACTGCCGCTCGGCGCACGGGAGGCGCCGCCCAGGTTCCTGGTCCCAGTTCGCGCACGCCATGCTCCGTAGGTACAGCCGGCGTAGCCGGTGCGGGGGATGGCGCGAGTGGGGCCGGCTCATCGCTTTCCTCGGGAGTCCAGTCCTCGGGCAGATCCAGTTCGGCAGAGGTTTCCGGCACGGGATGTGCCGCTTCACGATAAGGCACCTCGCGCGGCGGTGGCACTTCGCGCGTTGCTGCCGCCCCACTGCGTACCGGCGGCGGCGCGCCCTTCCAAGTCGGTGCTGTCGGAGCGAGCGACTCGGGCTTTGCCGGCAATTCGGGAACGCGCGGCGGCCTTGGTGGCTGTGGAGACGGTGGTGATGGTGGTGGCGGCGGCGTTTTGGACTCCGGCGCGGACGCCGCCGCGGCTGCCACCTCCGCCGTCAGGATCGGCACCATGTCGCCGACAGTGCCACTTGTCTGCGCGCCGCCAGCCAAGGGCGCTGCCGGCGGACCGGCCGGATGCGCAGGCACGGGCGCCGGCGCTGTCTCATCGCGGACCTCGAAGATCTCGCGGCACTGCGCGTTCGGACAGCGCAGGCTCTTCCCGAGCAAGCTCGGGTCCAGCTGGTAGACACTCAAACAGTGAGGACAACGAACCGATATGTGCGGCATGATGCATGGCAGAAACAGTCATCGGCCCACATTACCATTATCCTACGGACCGGCTGGGCCACAGACAGTCGAAGGGTCAAGCCAGACCGAGGTCGCGAAGCGACTTGGCCTTTGCCAGGGACCGCTGCAGCGCGCGTAGCTGATCCAGAGACGACTGCTCAAGCTTGGCAAGGGCCAAGGACGGCAACGCGCCAAAGCGTTCCTCCAGCATTTCGCGCAGGGCTTCGCGTCGGCCGCTCTCGATTCCCTTCTCGATGCCCTTCTCGTACCAGGTAACGTTCATGGCTTGCACTCCCTTGTAATTCTCCGACGCGATGAGCTTTTCGAACTTGCGTTGCTGCTCTTCGCTGAGCGGCAGGTAGGCCTGGACGCACTCTCCCAGAAGGAAACGCTGTTGATCGTCGAGCGGAGCCGCCTGAATGCGGCGCAACGCTTCCGCCCCAAGCCAGGCCACCCGGTCCTTCGAGATTGTCATCAAGGCTGACAGGGCCACGCCCAGCCAGTTCTCTCCCGTCACGTATTCTACCGCGTCCAGCGCCGGCAAGCCAACGTACAGATACTCGAAACGCAGCGGACGAAGTTCCCAGAAATGCTCCTCGTAGGCGTCCACGCCGATCCCGTTCAGGCCCACGCGCAAATACACGCCGATGGGCAACACCGGCAAGCGATGCTTGCGTCGCAGTTGCACGTAGGCATCGAACATGCGTGGCCGCAAGGGCGCGACCTTATCGGGAGATTCGATCTCGATATGCAACAGTGCCAGCCAGTTCTCGGTCGAAGCGGTCTGGCTGACAACGGCTTGTCGGGTTGGCAGCTTTGCGACCAGATCGAGAATCTGCCGGCTGCCTTCGGGAGCGAGGAAATGCTCCCTTCCGCTTTCGGTGCCATCATAAACCGCCCAGTGCGCTCGTCACCATGATCATGGTCCGACGAATGACGACGATTGCGGGCCGATTCATGCCGAGAGCTCGAATCGTTGCCCGTCCGATCGGCGACCGGCCGATCAATCGTCCGGTCCTATTTGCTCGCAAATGGTCGGGCCAATGATGCTGACGAGGGTTATAGAGCGGCACGATCAGCTTCGAACGTGGATCGCGCGCATGGGTACGTGCAGCTTTCTTCAAGGAACAGGTGACACAAGCCAAGGCCAAGTTGTCAATGTTGGTTAGGCCGCCGCGACTGCGAGGCAGAATGTGGTCGACATGAAATCGAGCCTCTTGGAGATGCTGCGACAGGCGGCAATACTCACAGGCATCGCCGGCGCGGTCGCGGACTAACCGAACCAGAGCGGCGTGCAGATAGGTACTCACTTTCCCCTCTTGGCCGCCAATTCAGCTCGCAGTCGCATGAGCGAGAGCAAGTCAACCAATTCGGCCAAAGCTTCCGCCTCCCGGCGTTCGCGCTTCGATAGCTTGCCCTCGAGATCTTGCCGATCGAGCAATTCTTGAAGTCGGTCGTGCAAGGCCGGCGGCAAGCGAAACCTGCGCCAATCTCGTGGAAGCTGAATTTCTACCAACACCGATTCGGCCATGGCATTCTCCACTAGCCTACCCAACAGCGTGAAGATCGTTGGTTCAATACCTTAATTGAAGTATAGGGGAATGAATGGAGTCACGCGAGCGCCGCTGGCCGTCTGGCCTGGTCACACTCGCGTCTCCACCGCCGGCGGAGTGATCTTGTAGACAATGTCGCGGGCCTTGGCTGAGTCGCAGACCCATTGGGTAGAACTCGTAGGGATCGTGAAACGCGGGTTTGCCAAGCGCTACTTCCAGCTGCGCCGCCCCCGCCTTCGCCGGCAACGCCTCGATGGACACTCCGGCGCCCGGCTTGGCTGACAGCCCATTCAGGACCGCTTCCGGATATCTTTGATAGCCTTTTTCAGGCTTTCCTTGGCGTAGAGATTGCGCTCCTTGGCTAACGCATTTTCGAGATGTACTAACACGCTGCCGTCACCAACGAGGCACAGAAGGTCGGCGGTCAAGGTGCGCACTGCCACGTCCTTATCCAGCAAGGTTGGCACCGGCCGCTGCGCGCACCGCGACTGCTCGGTCGGCCAAGAGCGGAAGCACCTGGTTGAGTGATTCTTCTCCGCCCAAGTAGCCGGCGGCTTGAACCGCACAGATGCGGGTCATCTGCCTATTGCTCTTCAATAGGCGAACGACGCCGGGGTAGCCACGTCGGTCCGGGAAGTACCGGATGCATGTGTGCAGGAAAGCGCACACGGCTTCTTCTGCGACTTTTGGCTCTGAATCGCTGAATGCTTGGATGATCGCACCAGTGGCTTCTTTTGTCGCTAACCATGCTTCGACGAAGTTTGAAGTTTCACCACGCGCCTGTTTGCCAATCCACCTTGCTGCTTGAAAACGAATCGCTGAGTCCGGATCGCTTAGGTCCCGCAGCGCTTTCTCACCCTGCGCCTTTGCGGCATCTTCTCGGGCCTTGTGCATTGCCATCCCCTTCTGCGGCGTTAGCCTTGAGCGGAGTTCGGTGATCTCTTCATCAATTTCGGACAAACCTTCGTATTCAGGCAACTTCCGAATTGCTTCGAGTTTAGCGATCGCTAGCGCCAAGTGCCTGTCGAGATCTTCCACCGGCCAAATGTAATTTCGACCCAAGCCAACCAACACAAAGGCAGCAGCGCGGATTTCTGGCGCATGCTCCTCGAGCCTCTTAAGATTCAAAGTCTCCTCGACTCGAAGGGCCAACTTGGTTTTCTGGAAAAGTTCGTCAAACCAGTCCGCAGCCAAGTCATCGTCCCAAGGGGCCGTTCCCCAGGCACCCATCGCTTTTCTCCTGAACAGTGCAACGGAATAACGAAAAAGGAACGGGCTGAGTCTACCCCAGCATCGCCGCCCCCGCCTTGGCCGGCAACCCTTCGATAGGACACTCCGGCGTCCCCACAGTCGGCCGGGTGATCTTCTCGACGACGTCGCGGGCTTTGGCCGAGTCGCCGACCCAGTTGCGGTAGAACTCGTAGGGGCAGTCGGCGACGCCGCGGTCGCCCTGGCCGGAGTTGATGAGCCCGGTGTAGCCGCGGTGCAGCAGCTTGAAGAGATGGTTCTGCGACTGCGAGTTGGCGCGGAAGTCGCGGATGAGCGACTTCGATAGCGCGGCATACTGCACGCCATTCTCCTCTTCGCCGCACTCGCCGAGCGTGCGGCCATCGAAGCCGACGATGGCGGAATGACCGAAGTACGAGTAGACGCCGTCGAAGCCGGCCGCGTTGGCGACGGCCACATAGACGTTGTTCATCCACGCCATGCACTTCGACACCATCACCTGCTGGTCCTTGGCCGGATACATGTAGCCCTGGCAGCGGACGATGAGCTCGGCCCCGCGCATGGCGCAGTCGCGCCAGATCTCGGGATAGTTGCCGTCGTCGCAGATGATCAGGCTGACCTTCATCCCCTTCGGCCCCTCGGAGACGTAGGTGCAGTTGCCGGGGTACCAGCCCTCGATGGGGCACCAGGGCATGATCTTGCGATACTTCTGAACGATGTCCCCCTTGTCGTTCATGAGGATGAGCGTGTTGTACGGGACCTTGCGCGGATGCTCCTCGTGCCGCTCGCCGGTGAGGGAGAAGACGCCCCAGGTCTTGTTGCGGCGGCAGGCGTCGGCGAAGATATCCGTCTCCTCGCCGGGCACGGTGGATGCCGTCTCCATCATCTCCTTGTGGTCGTACATGATGCCGTGCGTGCTGTACTCCGGAAAGATGATGAGGTCCATGCCGGGCAGGCCGACCTTGATGCCGTCGATGAACCGCGCGATCTGCTTGGCGTTGTCGATGACTTCCTTCTTCGTGTGCAACCGCGGCATCTTGTAATTGACGACCGCGACGCCAACGGTGTCCTTGCTGCTGGATATGTCGCCGTGAAACATGGTTGCTCTCCTCGCGGGGTGTTTGACGAAGCGAAGCCGTGCAAGCATGGTAAATGGAGAGCACCGACAAATGTCCAGGGCCCGCTGGGGTTGAACTCGGCGCGTGTCCGCACCCAATGTGCGGAGCGGCGGAGACCCGTCATGATTTTGCCGGCAAAACGGAAATTTGCCGACTGCAGTTCAGCTGGTCTGATATAAACATTGTTCATGAAGTCATTTACGTCGAATCCGAAAATTCTTGGCCGGTTCCGGCGTCGCCTGGCAATTCCCTGGTGTAGCCCGGCAAACTTCAACATCATCGAAAGGGGATCGCATGCTGCTTCTCGTCAGCCGGTTTCTGAAGTCACGCAAGCAGGCCCGAACGCTCGACGCACCGGCGAAGCGAATCAAGCCGGCCAAGGTCAGGCCCACCGTCGAACATCTCGAGGATCGGCTTGTGTGCTCGGTCTCGGACTTTTCCTACCCGTCCGGCACATGGGCGTAGAACCACGACAATGGCCAGTTCCGGCAGATCACGAAGGCCCGGCCGTTGCAGATGGTCGCCATGCACGATGGTCCGGTCAACTCGCCGCTCTTCGCCAGCTATTCGAGCGGGCTGTTCAGTTACAGCTACGAGAACAACTCCTGGAAGAAGCTGACCAGCGCGGTGCCGATTGCCATGAGCAGCGGCTCGCCGAACCTCTACGCCAGCTTCAAGTCCGGCACCTGGGAGTACGATGGTAGCTGGCGCAAGCTGACCAACTCGGTGGCCACCAAGCTGGCTGCCATCGGGCCTGGCTCGTTCTACTCGGTCTTCGCCTCAGGCCTGTGGCAGTACGAGGACTATGCCAGCCGCTGGACCAAGATCATCTCGCAAGTGCCGAAGGACGTTGTGTGCAGCGGCTCGTCCCTGGTCGTCACGCTCAATTCCGGCACCTGGAAGAACTCGCTTAACGGCTGGGTCAAGATCACCAGCGCCGTGCCCAGCAACATCGTCATGTACACCAACGACTTCTTCTACGCGACCTACGCGAGCGGCACCTGGCGTTACAACAACGGGACCTGGACCAAGCTCACCAGCGCGGTGGCCACGAAGATCGAGGAGGTCGAGAAGGGCTACCAGGAACCGGTGTTTGTCGGCAACTTCAGCAGCGGCACCTGGACCTTCAATGCCGCCAACGGCGGCTGGAAGAAGATCACCAGCGCCCAGGCCGGCATCATCGCCTGAAGCACCACGCCTGGCCTGGCCGATGTCGGCGTCCGCCGATTCTGCTTGCGACGACCCACGCGAAGCCCTAGAATCGGGTGAGAACCGCCTGGCCCTCCCGATGTGCTCCGCAAATGTCCAAGCGCCTGTCAACCCGATTTCTCGTTGCCATGCTGGGCGTCGTCGCGCTCGTCGCGCTCGTCGCGCTCGGCGTGACCGGCGAGGCGCCGGGACAGCCGGACGCTGCCGAGGAGACATGGTGGTCGCTCCAGCCTGTCGTCAAGCCGCCGGTCCCGGCGGTTGCCGGCGACTGGGCACGCAATCCCATCGATCGCTTCATCCTCGCCAGGCTGCGCGGCAAGAAGATGAAGCCAGCGCCGCCGGCAGACCGCGCGACGTTGTTGCGCCGCGTCAGTTACGATCTGATCGGCCTGCCGCCGACGCCGGAGGAGATCGACGCGTTTGTCGGAGATCCGTCGCCGGACGCCTACGAGCGCGTCGTGGATCGGCTGCTGGCCAGCCCGCATTTCGGCGAGCGCTGGGCACGGCACTGGATGGATGTCATCCACTTCGCCGAGACGCACGGCCACGACCAGGACGTGCCGCGCGACAACGCCTGGCCCTACCGCGATTACCTCGTCAACAGCTTCAACAGCGACAAGCCATATGGCCGGTTCGTAGAGGAGCAGATTGCCGGCGACGTGCTATATCCGGCAGATCCGCAGGCGACCGTGGCCCTCGGCTTCCTGGCGGCCGGCCCGTGGGATGAAAGCTCTCTCAAGGATATTCGCGACGACACGCTGGACCGCAAGTTCGCCCAGTATCTCGACCGCGACGACATGATCGGCACGGTCAGTCTCGCCTTCCTGAGCGCCACGGTGCAGTGTGCCCGCTGCCACGATCACAAGTTCGACCCGATCTCGCAGCAAGAATATTATGCGATGCAAGCCGTCTTCGCCGGGGTGGACCGGGCCGACCGTCCCTACGACACCGATCCGGGAGTGCGGTCACGCCGGCAATACCTGAGCAAGCGCAAGGCGGAACTGCAAGACTGGACCGGTGACCGGGCGCTCAAGGAAGCCGGCGCGGACCGGGAAGTCGCCGCCTGGGAATCGCAGCACGCCGCCGGGCGAAATGCCTGGCACACGCTGCGACCGACAGCAGTCACCTCGACCAGAGGCGCCGACGTCAGCAAGCTCAAGGACGGCTCGATCCTGTTCGCCGGCAAGAAGCCGGAGAAGGATAGGTACATCATCGAGGCAAGCAGCGACCTGGCGAGCATCTCCGCCGTGCGCCTGGAGGTGATGAGCGACGAGCGCTTGCCGATGAAAGGTCCCGGGCGTCAGGACAACGGCAACCTGCATCTGTCCGAGTTTCAGGTGCTGGCCGGGCCGCGCGACGCCGGCGGCCTTGTGCCGGTTGCCATCGCTCGCGCCAGCGCCGATTTCAATCAGGCCGGCTGGGACATCGCCAAGGCCATCGACGGCAACATGAGCACGGCCTGGGGCATCCACCCGGCGGTGGGGCAATCGCACGCCGCGGTGTTCGTGTTCAAGGAGCCGATCCGTCATGCGCAGGGCGCGCGCTTGCAGTTCAAGCTCGAACAGCAACATGGCGGCGGGCATCTCATCGGCCGGCCTCGGCTGTCGGCAACCGGGGCTGTCGATCCAGATTCCGCAACGCCGTTGCCGCCGGCAATCCAGGACATCCTGGCGAAGACGCCCGACAGACGCAACGCTCAGGAGAAGGGCACGCTGGCGCTGCATGTGCTGCGCACTCAGACCGAGGTGGAACTGAGCCGGTTGCCCAGGGAGAAGATGGTCTATGCGGCGACCAGCGATTTCGTCGCCCAGGGGAGTTTTCGTCCCACGAAGGAATGCAAGCCGGTGCATCTGCTCAAGCGCGGCGACATTCGCCGGCCAGGGAAAGCCATCGCGCCCGGGGCGCTGTCAGCCGTCGCAACGCTCGATCATCGCTTCAAGCTCGCCGATGTGAAAAACGAAGGCCAGCGCCGCGCCGCCCTGGCCCGCTGGATCAGCAACGCGAAGAACCCGCTGACGTGGCGGTCGATCACCAACCGGCTCTGGCATCACCACTTCGGCCGGGGCCTCGTTGCCACGCCGAACGACCTCGGCAGGATGGGCTCGCCGCCCAGCCATCCGGAACTGCTCCACTGGCTGGCCAGCTATCTGCTCGAGGAGAATGGCTCGCTCAAGAAGCTGCATCGCCTGATGGTGACCAGCGCAGCCTACCGGCAAGCTTCCACCTTCAATGGCGAGTATGCGAAGGTGGACGCCGATAACGCGCTTCTGTGGCGGATGAACGTAACGCGCCTCGATGCGGAAAGCCTGCGCGACGCCGTGCTGCGCGTGGCCGGCAAGCTGGATAAGGCGATGGGCGGCCCGTCGGTGAAGCACTTCATCCAGAGCGGCGGCATCCATCGGACTCCGAAGGCCGACTATCTCGCGTTCGATCCGGACGCTGCCGGCAGCCACCGCCGCGCCATCTATCGCTTCATCTTCCGTACCGTGCCGGACCCGTTCATGGACGCGCTGGATTGCCCGGATGCCTCACAGTTCGTCGCCAAGCGCGCCAGCTCAGTGACGGCGTTGCAAGCTCTCGCTTTGCTTAACGACTCCTTCATGGTGCGAATGAGTGAGCATTTCGCTAAACGGGTCGCCGTCGCCGGTCCGCTGGAGAAGCAAGTGGAACTGGCGTATCGGCTGGCGCTGAATCGTTTGCCGACGCCGCGCGAATCGGCCGCGTTAGTGCGCTACGCCGCGCGCCACGGCATGGCCAACACCTGCCGCGTCGTGTTCAACAGCAACGAGTTCCTGTTCATCCCGTAAGCTGTTTACGTTTCGCGTTCGCAGGCTGCCATGCGAGGTCCGTATGCGGTCCGAGGGATTTTGGAAATCCGCCTGCCGCAACTACAATTGCACTTCACTTCCTAAAAACGCGACATTGTGCTACCTCTGGGACCGCGATCCGCTTGCAAGCGAGCATGGCTTGTCTTAACATCATAACCATGCTCTTGTCACGGCGCGATCTTCTCTGGCGACTCGGCGGTGGCCTCGGCGGTATTGCGCTCGCCGACATGCTGCGTGCCGAGGAACGGGGTCCTGCGAGCGCGAAGCCGCAAGCTCGCGTCAGGCGGATCGTGCAGCTCTTCATGAACGGCGGGGCCAGCCAGGTCGATACGTTCGATTACAAGCCGGCACTGGAGAGGCTGCATGGCCGGCCATTCGACCCGGGCGATGGCCAGCGCGTCGAGGCGGTCACGTCCACGCCAGGCAATGTCCTCCGCTGTCCGTTCGCGTTTCGACGATACGGACAATCGGGCCGCTGGGTGAGCGAGGTCTTCCCGCATCTGGCCCTGCATGTCGATGACATGGCATTCCTGATGTCCATCGTCACGCGCACCAACGTGCACGGGCCGGCCAGCTACATGATGAACACCGGCTTCACGCTGCCCGGCTTCCCGTGCATGGGGGCGTGGATCAGCTATGGCCTGGGCAGCCTGAGCGACAACCTGCCGACGTTCGTCGTCCTGCCGGACCCGCGCGGCCTGCCGTACAACAACCAGGGCAACTTCTCGTCGGGCTTTCTGCCGGTCGTGCACACGGGGACGATCATCCGGGCCAACCAGCCGACGCCGATCGCGTCGCTGCATCCGCCGGCAACGGCCCGGCACATCACCCGCGACAGCGAGCGCGACGGCCATGACCTGCTTCGCGAGCTGAATCGCGATCATCTGGCGAGGATGCCCGGCAACTCGCGGCTGGAGGCACGCATCTCCAGCTACGAGCTGGCGGCACGCATGCAACTGAGCGCTCCGGAGGCGCTCGACCTGTCGCGCGAGACGGAAGCCACGCGACGGCTTTACGGCCTGGGCGAGCCCGCGACCGATACATTCGCAAGGAACTGCCTGACGGCCCGCCGCTTGCTCGAGCGTGGTGTGCGTTTCGTCCAGGTCTGGAGCGGGGCCGGCGGCGCCAGCGGCAACTGGGACAATCACACCAGCATCATCAACGAGCTGCCGCCGATGGCCCGCAGCATCGACAAACCGACGGCGGCGCTGCTGCAAGACCTCAAGCAACGCGGCCTGTTCGAGGACACGCTGGTAGTGTGGTGCACGGAGTTCGGCCGGCAGCCGTTCAGCCAGGGCTCGGAGGGGCGCGACCACAACGGCCGCACCGCCATTGCCTGGCTCGCCGGCGCCGGCATCAAGGGGGGCGCCACCGCCGGCCAGAGCGACGATTGGGGCTGGCAGGCCGTCGAGCCGCTGTACTGCTACGACTTGCACGCAACGATGCTGCATCTGCTGGGCATCGATCACACGCGGCTGACGTTCCCCCACAACGGCACGGACCGACGGCTGACCGACGTGCATGGCCGCGTGCTGACGAGCTTGCTGGCTTGATGAATTCGTGGCGACAAGCTGCCAGCTTGTCTGCCGGTTTGCGGGTCGCGCTACTGTCGCTGCCGGTTACGATGACAGCTTGCGGTCAGTCGTCGCGGACGACCTGAATTATCTGGCGGAACCTTTGCGGGGTTGGAAGGTTTAACACTTTGTTAATCAGTCGTGGGATGAACGGGTGCTATTGAGGAGATCACAGATGAATCGCCGTTTTGGCTTGTGCGCGTTGATATTGGGTTCCGCGAGCTTGCTGGCAGTGCTGGCGGCCGACGCCGGCGCCGACGGCAAGAAGGGCAAGGGGGCGCAAGCAAAGGCGAAAGCAAAGGGCAAGGGCAAGGGAACCGGACAGGGACCGCAAGCTTTCGGTCTGGCAATTCGCGACCTGCAGGAAGCGCGCATCTGGCTTGCCGAGGGAAAGCCCATGTTTGTTGTGGCCGTCGTGGTTGCCGCGCGCGCCGACGAGCGCGCCAGGGACGACATCAAGGACAATCCGGACAAGTTTGCCGACTTCTCCAAGGTCATCCACGGCATGGTCGTCAAGCAGATGCCCAAGGTCTATGAGGACAAGTCGGCCTGGGGCCAGACGATTCCGCTCAAGGAACCGTTGCGCTTGCCGAACCTGCGAACCTATGTCAAGAAGGGCAACAAGGTCGAATTGCCGCACGGCCTGTGGCGAAAAGTCCGCGTCCGCATGGATGATCCGCAACGCGACTTGAAGATCAAGGTCAGGGATTTCAAAGCCATCGATGCCAAGACTTATCGCGTGGTCGTGGACAGCGAGTCCGCAGTCCGCACCGAGATCGAGGCGCAGCACTGGCAAAAGGGGTTGACGCTCGTCGGCTTCAAGGGCAAGGCCGACTGCGTCGTCGCCGTCTCGCTGGATTGCGATGTCAGTATCGCCCTCGATCCCAAGACGTTCGCGCTCAAGGTCGATCCCAAGGTGACGCGGCTGAATCTCGACCTCAAGGACTTCACCCTGCGCGAAGTGGGCACGGTCCGGCTGGGACAGGTGCTGGAAGGAGAACAGGCCAAGGCGTTCGGCGATCAATTCAAGGATCTGCTGCAAACCGCCGTCAAGGCCTCCGAACCGCGCGTCAAGGACTACGCCAACAAGACCATCGCCAAGAGCATCGAGGAAGGCAAGGGCACGCTGGGCGGCGCCGGACTGCTGAAATTCCTCGGCAACGCGCCAAAGGACAAGTAGAGTGTTCAGTTTTCAGTGTTCAGTTTGCAGTGGGCCGCTGGCAGAATCGCGTTTCGAACTTCCCGCCCCGCCATTGATCTGTATAATACGGACTCGCCTGTTGAACACTGAACACTGAACACTGAACACTGAACACTGAACACTGAACACTGAACAGAGGACCTGCATGCCCCTTCGGATGCGAATTCACGACCGGGAACCCATCGGTGCGGCGTTGCGCCGCTTCAAGAAACTGCTCGAGCGTAGCGGCCTGACCAAGGAACTGCGCAAGCGCAGCCACTACGAGAAGCCGTGCGAGGCCCGCCGCCGCGCCAAGCTTCGCAAGCAAAGCGCCATTCGCAAGGCCAAGATGATGCCCCGCGTCGCCCCGACGCGTTAGCCCCGACACAATACGTCCCGACTACTCCACCATCGGCTGATTCTTCACGGCCACCACGAAATCGTTGCGGTACAGGTTGAAGCTTCTTGCGACCACGTGGGCGCCTGGAGCACGATCCGCCAGCTGGCGCCACGCGCTCTCCGCCAGGAAAAGCACGGTCGGCGTCGGATAGCGCAGCAGATCCAGCGCCTCTTCCTCGGTGCGTTGCGTGATCACGTCGCGGCGGCTGTAAAAGGTCAGGCTGGCAAACTGGCTCAGCCCGAACGCGCCGATGCGCAGGTCCTGATCCGGACAACAAGCGCCTGATTGCTGAACGAGAATGCGCGGGGCCTTGTATGGATCGAAGGCGGCATTGACGCCCGCGCCGGCGCCGATTGCCAGCAGCACGGCAGACGTGACGCAACAAGCCAGTGCCCGCGTGTGCCGGCCGCGGCGTGCCTGCCACGCCGCCAGCAAGCCGCCCAGCACCAGGAGCAGGCCCAGCGGCGCCCAGGCTCCAAGCTCTCCGAAACTCCGGCCACGATATACTTCCAGCTCGATGACGCCGCCGGCTATCAGCAAGCCCATGCTGGCCAGCACGCCGACGAGCAGCAGCGCGGCGCAGGCGAGTTGCCATGCCCAGGGCGTCAGCTGAATCACGCCCGTCCGCCAGCCGTTCAGGTAGCGACCGGTCAAGATCGCCGCCGGCACGATGATCGGCAGGATATAGTTGGGCAGCTTGGTCGCCGAAAGCGAGAAGAAAACCAGATACACGCCGATCCAGCTCCACAGCAGTATGCGCGCCGTCCCTTCCCCGGGCGACCGATTTCCAGCGGGGTCGGCAGACGGATTCCGCGGCTCGTCCGGACAACCGTGGAACGCCGTTCCACCACGAGGCCCACCGAAGATCAATCGGGCTTCGTGCCACAGCACCAGCGGCAAGAACACGGACCAGGGGGCAAAACCTGCCAGGAAGATGGCCGGATACAGATACACGCCGCCGCCGTGGGTCTCCATGGTTTGCAGGAAGCGATTGACGTTGTGGTTCAGGTAGAACCCGCTGATGAACTCCCACTTGGTGGCCAAAATGATGGCGATGTGCCAGGGCAGCGCCGCCAGACAGAAGCCGAGAATGCCCAGCAGCAGCCGGCGATCGCGCAGCAAGCGCCCCTGGCGGCTCGCCAGGAGCGTGATGACGATCACCGCCTGCGGCAAGACGAAGCCGATCAGGCCCTTGGCCAGCGTGCCGAAACCCATGCTCAGACCCAGGGAGAAGTGCCACCAGCCGGAGGGTCGGGGAAGACCGCGCCAGAAAAGGAAGAGTGTCAGCACGGTGAACAGGTTGAGCAGCGCGTCCGGGTTGGCGAAGCGCGCCGCGGCACAGAAGAGCGGCGCGCTGCCGGCGATCAGCCCGGCCAGCAAGCCGGCCGCCGCGCTGAACATGCGCCTTCCCAGTTCGTAACACAGAACCATCGTCAGCAGCGCCGCCAGCGCGGATGGCAGCCGAGCGGCAAACTCGTCAATGCCAAGCAAGTGGAAGGACAGAGCCTGCAGCCAGTAGAGCAGCACCGGCTTGTCGACGCGCAGCGCGCCATTGAAGGTCGGCACGACCCAGTCCCCCGCTTCACACATGGCCAGGGCGGCGCTGCTGTTGCGTCCTTCGTCCACGTCCCACAGGGATGGGCCACCCAGGTTGAAGAAGAACAGACCAAGCCCTGCCGCCAGCAACAATGCATGATGCCTCAGCCGCGAAGCCGCCGCGCCACCGTCCGACTCCATCACTGCGTTGCAATTGTCAGTCATGCAATTATCCAGCGCTGCGGCGCCTCGTTTGTCGTCCCAACCGAGGGCGAATTATAAAACAATACGGCAGCCCTGCGGAGGCCAATGCGCCCGCGGGACCGGCCCCAGGTCGGTCTTTCCACGCCGACGAACCTTGCCCAGTCTCATTGAAGATGGGCAAGCGAAGTCGACCTGAGAGAACCACCTGCCAACACGGGAAAACTGGCGAATGACGAAGCGCATGTTTGTCGGACTGGACGTGGGCGGCACCAGCATGAAGGCCGGCGTGGTGGACGACGCCGGCCGCGTGCTGGCCTCCGCGAGCCTGCCCACCGAGGCCCATCACGGTCAGGAATTCGGGCTGGAACGCATGTGCGAGACCATTCGCCAGGCCGTTGCTGATGCCGGCCTGAAGATGGACGACATCGCCGCCATCGGTGTCGCCACGCCAGGGACGATGGACATCCCCGCCGGCCTGATCCTGGACCCGCCCAACCTGCGACCCTGGCAGAACGTTCCCGTGCGTGCTCACATTCACAAGGTTTTCGGCCTGCCGACGGCTTTTCAAAACGACGCCAACGCCGCCGCCCTGGGCGAGTTCTGGATCGGGGCTGGCACGGATGCCCATAGCATGGTGCTGTTCACGCTCGGCACGGGAGTCGGCGGCGGCATCATCATCGGCGGCATGGTGGTACAAGGGGAACACAGCCACGGCGCCGAACTGGGGCACATGAAGATCGAGATGACCAGGCCGCGGCAATGTGGTTGCGGCCGCTGGGGCTGCCTGGAAGCCTATGCCAGCGCCACCGCCGTCGTCAAGCGCACGCTCGACGCCCTGGACGCCGGCGAGGAGAAGTCCTCGCTTCGCGGCACTCGCGACTTGACGGCTCATGTCGTCTTCGACGCCGCCGACGCCGGCGACGCCCTCGCCGAGCGCATCGTCGAGGAAACCGCGTATTATCTTGCCGTCGGCACGACCAACATGCTGCACATCATCGATCCGGACATGGTCGTCTTCGGCGGCGGCATGATCGCCGCCGGCGACCATTTCCTCAACCGCATTCGCAAGCACGTCAAGGAACTCGCCTTCCCCGTCCCCGCGGAAAAAACGCAGCTCTGCTTTGCCACCCTGGGAGTCGATGCCGGATTCATCGGAGCAGCGGCGTGTGGTCGGCAACTGGTGAGCGAGCGCAGCAGCGCCTGAACCATTGTCCCGGCCCGGTTTTCTCGAGTAGTCCGGCTGGATTCGAACCAGCGATCTTTCCCATGTCAAGGGAATGTCCTGCCCGCTGAACGACGGGACTGCAAGCGTCGTGAATACCCCGACCAGGATTCGAACCCGGAACGCCTCGTTAGAAGCGAGGCATGATCGTCCGTTTCACCATCGGGGTGTCGAGAGCATCGAGTGGACCCACCGGGAATCGAACCCGGATCTCCAGTCTGCCGAACTGGTGTCGTCCCGTTGGACCATGAGCCCAGTCAATTCGAGTCAGGGGAGTGGGGATCGAACCCACGCTTTCCGGCTCCCAAGGCCGGCGGATTACCGCTTTCCTACCCCCTGAAACAAGCATCGAGTTGAACCTGCACAGCTTGATGCGGGTGGGTTACAGTCACTTGGGCTCGCCAGTGCCCAGCCGACGCGTTGTCCGATAATCCAGACCACGCTGGCCCGTGCATGGTTCGCGCTCAATCCGCGACTTGCTCACTCATGGGTGCAGCTAATGAACTCTGTCAGTCCCGTTCACGCGGCTTCCTGCGGTAGCGGTAGGCCCGCCGTTGACGGCGGGATCAGGAGGCAGCACTCGTTTCGAGCCCCGTTTGACGGGGCATCTCGGTGTTTGGCTTCAGCGCTTCTCTAAAGCGGAACCGCGAGAAGGCCCGTGAACGGGCCTCGTGGCTCTCGGCTCGCCTCTTTACCCGCCGTTAACGGCGGGCCTAGGACCGCTTCGCGGGAAGCCCCGTGAAACGGGGCTGAGCGGTCGCAATCCCACGCAAACAAAGACGCATACCGCTCACTCATCCTCATCGAACTCCGCGGCGAGGCGTTTTGGCGCCGTGTTGCGCCAGGCGGCAACGATGGCGCTGCGCACGGACGCCAGGTCGGCATGCTTGAGATGAATGGTCGTGGCGCCGCGGCGTCCCCAGGCGCCCTTGACCGGAACGTAGACGCCCGGTTCCGAGCGCGCGAACAGGGCCTGCTGCTCCGGCGTGAGCTTGACCATGGCCCAGCCAGCCTCGGGATAGCCAAGCGTCGCGAAGATCTTGTCGGCCACCCGGAAGTCCGGATGCGCCATGTGCGAACGCTCCGTGGTCTTCGGCAGGCTCAGCGCGAGTTCGCGGAAATCGTCAGGCGTCATGGAAACCTCCACGTTGCATCACGACATCAGAAGTCCGCCGCAGATGTTGAACGCCTGTCCCGTCACCATGCGAGCCGCGTCGCCGGCCAGGTAGACGGCCATCGGGGCGATGTCGTCGGGCTCGAGCCGGCCGCCGATGGGCGTGAGCGACGCCTCCTGTTCCTTGAAGCTGACGCCGCGGCGCTCGGCGTCATAGGCGATGCGCTTGTCGTTCATGCGCGTGCGCACCGGGCCGGGACAGATGGCGTTGACGGTGATGCCATCGCGGGCGACCTCGAGGGCGAGCGTCCGCGTCAGGCCCAGCAGTCCGTGCTTGCTGGCCGCGTATGCCGCCCCGTGCAAGCTGCCGGTCCGGCTGTTGATGGACGCGATGTTGATGATCCGCCCCCAGTGCCGCGCCACCATGTCCGGCAGCACGCCCTTGCTCAACAGATAGGGGACCGTCAGGTTGACGCGCAGCGACAGCTCCCAGAAGTCGTCGTCGAAATCGATCACCGGCCTGGGATCGGCACTGCTGCCGACACCGGCGTTGTTGACGAGGATCTCGATGGCACCGAGCTGCGACTTGACGCGTTCGAGGAGGGCGCGAGCCGCATCCGGCTGTGAAAGGTCGGCTACCACGGGAAGCGCCTGCCCGCCTGCCGACTGGATGGTCGCAACGACCTCGGCCAACTCATCCTCACTGCGCGCCGAGACGGCCACCTTCGCACCATCGCGCGCCAGCGCCATGGCGATGGCCCGCCCGATGCCTCGACCTCCACCTGTGACCAGCGCGATTCGTGCCATGCTGCGCTCCTCCGGTCGCTCACGCCGGCTCGCCAGTGTCAGTTCAGCTCCGCCAGCGTCACCTTGGTCTTGAACATCTCGCCGTCACGTACGGCGGTGACCTCGACCTGCTGGCCGATCTGGTAATCGTCGAGGAGGCTGAAGAGCTGGCTGCTGGTGAACGTATCCTTGCCGTCGATGGCGACGATGATGTCGCCGAGGCGATAGCCGGTCTCGGTCGCAATGAGGCCGCGCAGGCCGGCCTTGTCGGCTGGGCTATCGGGCAGGACCTTCATCACCAGCACGCCCTTGATGCGCCGGCTGTGGGCGAACTGATCGGTGGCCACCTGGATGCCCAGCCCAGGCCGGCTGACCTTGCCGTGGCGAATGAGCTGCGTCACCACGCGATTGACCTCGTCCACGGGGATGGCGAAGCCGATGCCGGCCGACGAGTTGGTCGAGCTGATGATGGCCGTGTTCACGCCGATGAGCAGACCCGCGCTGTCCAGGAGCGGCCCGCCGGAGTTGCCGGGGTTGATGGCGGCGTCCGTCTGGATGACGCCTTTGATGCGCTCGAACTGCCGGCCCAGGGCGCTGACGACACCGGTCGTCAGCGTGTGGTCGAGGCCGAACGGGTTGCCGATGGCGAACGCCTTTTGCCCGACTTGCAGATTGTCGGACCGGCCAATGGCGATGGGCTTGAGCCGTTCGGCCGGCGCGTTGATCTTGATGACGGCCAGGTCCTTGGTCTCGTCGAACAGCCGCTGAACCGGATCGAGGACAACCTTGTAGCGCGAATGGTCGGCCAGCGTGACGTACACGACCTGGGCGTTCTTGACGACGTGGAAATTGGTGACGATATGTCCCTTGTCGTTCCAGACGATGCCGGATCCGGAGCCGATCTTCTCTTCAGCGACGTCGAAGAAATCACGGCGATAGCCGACCGTGTCGATGTTGACGACCGATTGCCGCGCCTTGTTGTAGATGGCGATGGTCGTCTTCTCATCCTCGGCCAGGTCGCCGCGCGGCGTGATCTCGCGCTGGCTGGCCTGCGGATCGAGACCGACGACGCCCGTCGGCTCCGGCCAGAACCGCCAGACCAGGAACAGCACCACCCCCATCAGGAGCGCGTACGCCCACAAGAGACTCAGCGACGAAGGACTCGGCGGCCGGCGGCTGTAGTTGTTGGCATGGGACATGGCGATGAAACCTCAGCGGCTGAATGATCGAGCATGTCTATTCTATTGGATAGCTCATGGTAGAATCGGATTCGGCGAGCCAGAAACAGCGAGCCAGAAACAGCGAGCCAGAAGTCGGCGAGCCGGGAGCGTGAGCGACCGGAGCACGGAGTCCGCCCATGTGTTGCACGCACACCAGTCCGTCGCGGACCAGTCCGTCGCACACCAGCCGCCGCGGCCTGTCGCGCACCGATTTCGTCATCGTCCTGTGCGTGACGGGTGTGGTGATCAGCCTGGTCATCGTGATACTTGGCCGGCAACGCCGAGAGCACATGCGCTGGGTTGATCGCCGGAACTTCAAATTTGTGGCCTTGGCGATTCATAGCTTTGCCGGGAGCTACAAGAGGCTACCGCCGGCCTTTGATCGAGTGCCGACTCTCAAGATGGATGGCGCGGTTGGTGACGCCTGGGGATTGAGCTTTGCCGCCTCGATGCACGTTCATCTCTTACCCTACGTTGAACAAGATGAGCTCTACAAATCGTGCGTGAAGCAGGGCGAGGTGGTAGCCGACGCAGTCGTAAGTCAGTTCCTTGGCCGTCGAGAAGAGGATGAGGCCGGCGTGCAGCATTTCACCGCGAACCTGCGCGTCTTTTCCGATAGGGGTGTCAGCACATCATTCGACCGGCCGATGCCTCGCCTGGCCGAGATCGAACCTGGCACGGCGCGGTTCCAGACCACTTTCACCGACGGCACGTCGAATACCATCGCCTTCTCGACGAAGTTTGCGAAATGTGGCGATGGCGGCAGCCGCTACGCGGCGGCGCCGAACACGCCGTTCGCCGCGTTCTTCGGCGAAGTGCCCGCCATCAGCACCGCCAATTCCTTCGGGACAAACGTAACGTTTCAGCTCGCGCCAGCAGATCACGAATGCCTGAGCAGTCCTCTGCTGGCGCAGAGCTTCAGCGAGTTTGCCATCACCGTGGCGCTGGCCGACGGCTCTGTTCGCCAGGTGGCCGCAACCATCAGCCCAGGCACCTGGAATGCCGCGATGCAACCCAATGACGGCAACCAGCTGGGGGAGGACTGGTAGCGTGGAGGCGGGCAGTGGGAATTGGATCGCGCCGTTGCCTGATCCGGATCTTTGATCGCCTCGACCAGGACCTTTGTTGCAACACGGTCGCAGAGGCTATCGGCACTGAGAATGAATTGCAAGAGTCCGCGAGTCTCACTCTCAGTTGAATTGACATAACATATTGTTAAAAAATAACTTACGGCAACTAATCTGTTGACAACGCCGCGCGGCTTGAATTATGATTCCAGGAGCTATGGGAACTATGAATGGCGTCATAAGGAGAGGAACATGAATCGGCTGTACCAGGCGGCATTGTCGCATTTTGAGGCCAAGAAGTCCGAGGCCGTGGCCACTCTCGAAGTCTACTTTCAGAAATCCGTCGGCATCGGCGAGCATTCCGGCTTGCTCGAAGAAATCCGCAAGTGGACGGAAACCCTGAGCAACGCCCACGACGCGCTCGACAACCTGGATCGCTACTTCAACGCCGACGGGCAACCCAAGTAGTCAAGCGGCGCGAAGGCGATTGGTGGCTCCGCACTCCGATGCGCGGCGCGGCGCATTGGGGCGTAGCTCGTGATGCGCGAGATTGCGCAGAATCCCCGGCCGTGATACAATTACCCGCATGCAGGAACAAGGCGGCGTCCCGCCCGAGCAGTTCCTGGAATCTCTCGGACTCAGCGCCGGGGCCAATTCTCATGAGTGATGCGGTCGACGGCCCACGACCATACCATGTCTCTTATTCGGCGCGATGTCGGGACAAGGCCAAGCAGCTATTATCTCGCGCAAAAGACAAGAACTTGGTTCTGTATGTTGCCCAAGCCATCGGCCATGGTTGGCGGCCAAACTTTTAGCCTGGCCACGCCCGCGTCCTTAACCTCCGTGCCAATGAGGCTCAGCGGCCAGTTCCTCAAGCCCTTCGTCCGTCACCCGCATATAGACCAGGGAAAGCGATTGCAGACTGTTGCCTGAGCATGTTGCCTCACGATTTTCGTGGCGTCGCCGTGGGTGCGAGCCTATAATCGCACTTGTCCATCCGCGACTTCGCAGCAAGGAGAAACACCGTGTCCCGCCATTCTTCCACGCGACGCCTCCTGCCAGCCATCCTGCTCGTCGTCGGCCTGCTTGTCTTCGGATCGCCGGCCGGCAACGGCTTCCGTGCCGATGAGCCGGGCAAGAAATTCCGGCAGAAGCTGTACGTCACCAACAGCGCCGGCGACGATGTCACGGTAGTGGACGTGGCCACGCACAAGGTCATCGGCCGCATCGTCGTCGGGCCGCATCCGCACGGCATCGCGGTGCCGGCCTCGCAGGACGTGGTCCTGGTCAGCGTTGAAGGCAAGGATCCGGCCGAGCTGGTGTGGATCGATCCCTTCGCGGACAAGGTCATCCGCCGCATGAACATCGGCCCGGCGCCGAACCAGCTCGCCGTCACGCCGGACGGCAAGTTCGCCTACATTCCCGCCAAGGACGGCTTCTACGAGGTCGTCGATCTTGCCAAGGCCAAGATCATCGAGCGCATCTTCACCGGCGGCCGGCCACACAACACCCTCTGCTCCGCCGACGGCAAGCGCATGTATCTGGCTCCCATGGGCTCGCCCAAGAAGGTCACCATCGTCGATGTCGCCACGCACAAGCCCATCGGCGAGGTCCCCTTCAGCAACGTCGTCCGGCCGGTGGCGCTGACCAGCGATGAGAAATACCTGTTCGCCGAGGTGGATGGCCTGGTCGGCATCGAGATGGCGGACCTGTCGAAGCGCAAGATGATCCACCGCGTGCCCGCCGAGCTGGCGCCGGAGCATCTGAAGACCGGCAGCCGCAGCCACGGCCTGGGCATCCGCCCCGACCAGAAGGAAATCTGGGAATGCGACGTCGAGCACCAGGAAGTGCATGTGTACGCTCTCGACGGCGGGGCCAGGCCCAAGCAGATCGCCACCATCCCGATGGGCGGCCGCGTCTACTGGCTGACGTTCAGCCCGGACGGCAAGCACTGCTACGTCTCCGTGCGCAGCCGCAACGAGACCGCGGTCGTGGACACCGCGACGAAGCGCATCGTCGCCCGCATCCCCGCCGGCAAGGAGCCGAAGCGCCTGCTGGTCGTGACGCTGCCGGAGAAGAAAGGTGGGTAATCGTCACATCGGCAGCCGCTGGAGCATCTGAAATGGGTAGACGAGCGTGTGGGAAGCTCGCTTGGCGGTTTTGCGCACGATGTCTCGCGCGAAAGCCATTCTGCATTCTGGCGATGATCGGCCTGACGGCGGGCGCGATGCGCTCGCACGAGAACGATGCCGGCGTTCAGCGCAGCCCGATCGACCTCGTCATTCTCCCCGACGGCAAAAGAGCGTTGACCGCCAACCACACCGCCGGTTCGGTGTCGCTCATCGACCTGGACGCGGGGACGGTGCTGCACGAGTTGCCGGTCGGCAAGAAACCGTCAGCGCTCGCGCGCTCGCCGGATGGTCGACGTGCCGCGGTCAGCAATCTATGGTCGCACAGCATCTCGCTTCTGGAACTGGCAAACACAAGACTGAAGGTCATCGGCCGGATCGAGTCGGTGGCATTTCCACGCGGGCTCGCCTTTTCCCGCGATGGCGCGACCCTCTACGCCGCCCTGGCGGGAGATGACGAGGTTGTGGGCATCGACTGGTCGTCGCGTGCCCTCGTCAAGCGCTGGCCGGCGCCGCGCGAGCCGAGGCAACTCGCCTTGTCGCACGATGGCCGGTTGCTCGCCGCCGCCAGCACACGCTCGGGCCAGGTGCGCTGCTGGGACCTGGACACCGGCAAGCCGCACTGGGAGCGCTCCATCGTCGACGGCTTCAACCTGCGCGGCCTGGCCTTCACGCCGGACGACCGCTTCGTTCTGTGCACACACATCGTTCGCCGCGAGTTCCCGGTGACCAAGGATAATATCGAGCAGGGCTGGGTCGTTGACAGCCGCGTGACACGGCTCGCCGTGAGGGAACTCCCGTCGCTGACGCTCCCGGCTCGCCAGGCGCCTGTGAGCTGGCAGATCGCGCTGGATGTGCATGGCCAGGCAGTGGGTGATCCGCATGGGCTGGCCTGGGGCCATGCCGGCAAGGTGCTCGCCATCACGGCCGGCGGGACGCATGAATTGCTGTTGCTCGATGCCGCCGCGATTCCGTGGATGGCGGGCGATCCCGGCGACTTCCTCGATCCGCGCCTGCAGAAGAACAACAGGCTGCGTCGCCTCGCGCTGGGCGGCCGGCCGCTGACGGTGGCGTTCGCGCCGAAACGACCGCATCTGGCCGTCGTCGCCAACTACTTGCTCGATGCCGTGCAGGTCGTGGATGCGCTGGCCGGCCGGGTCGTCAAGACCATCAACCTCGGCAAGCCCACTCGGCCGTCGGCCGCACGCCGCGGCGAGGCCATCTTTCATGATGCCCGCCGCTCGCACCATCAGTGGTTCAGCTGCCACACCTGCCACGTCGATGGCCACACCTGCGGCCTTAACTTCGATACGCTCAACGATGATTCCTACGGCAACCCGAAGCTGACGCCGTCGCTGCACAACGTGGCCCGGACGGGGCCGTGGACATGGCACGGCATCCAGCAAAACTTGAAGGCCGCCGTCCATAAATCGCTGACGCAGACGATGTTCGGCCCCGAGCCGTCACGAGAGGATATCGCCGACGTGGTTGCTTTTCTCGAGACGTTGACGCCGCCGCCGCACCCGCGACCTGCTGCCAGGGCTGCCGCCGTGCGACGCGGCGAGGAGTTGTTTCGCGGCAAGGCCGGCTGTGTGCGCTGTCATCGCCCGCCGCTGTACACATCACCGGGCAACTACGACGTCAAGCTCGGCAGCGATGGTAGCCCGCACACGCTCTGGAACCCGCCGTCGCTCCTCGGCCTGTACAACCGCGGCCCGTACCTGCACGACGGCCGGGCCAGGACGCTCGACGAACTGCTGCGCCGGCATCACACGCCGGAGTCGTTGCGCGGCGATGCGTTGCATGACAAGGAACGCAGCGATTTGATTGCCTTCTTGCGGTCGCTTTAGGCCTAAAGGCTACCGGACGATTCGGCATCCCGGCAGCGCCTTGCGGAGCCTGGCCACGCCCGCGTCCGTCACCTCCGTGCCAATGAGGCTCAGCGACCGCAGGCCTCGCAACTCGGCCAGTCCCTCAAGGTCTTCGTCCGTCACCCGCATATAGACCAGGTCAAGCCATAGCAGGCTCTTCAGCTCGGCCAGCCCCTTCAGCCCCGCGTCCGTTACCTGCGCTCCGTTCAGGTCCAGCGCCTCCAGGCCCTTCAGACTGGCGAGCGCCTTCAGACTCGCGTCCGTTACCTGCGAGCCATGGAGACCGAGCCCCTTGAGGCCCTTCATTCCGGCCAGCTCCTTCAGCCCCGCGTCCGTGATCTCGGGCATGGAAAGCTCTAACCTCCGCAGGCTTTTCATCCCGGCCAGCTCTTTCAGACCCGCGTCGGCGACCTGTGTGTCGCGGAGACTCAGCAACCGCAGGCCCTGCATCCCGGCCAGCACTCTCAGCCCCGCGCCCGTCACCTTTGTATTGCTGAGGTACAGCGACTGCAGGTCCTTCAGCCCGGCCAGTTCCTTCAGCCCCGCGTCCGTCACCCGCGTCCTGGTGAGGTGCAGCGTCTGCAGGCTGGTTAGCCGGGCCAATTCCTTCAGGCCTGAGTCCGCCACCTTAGTATTGCTGAGGTCCAGCGACTGCAGGCCCGTCAGCCCGGCCAGGTTCTTCAGCCCCGCGTCCGTCACCTGCGTGACGCCGAGGTTCAGGTTCTGCAGGGTCTTCATTCCGGTCAGCCCCTTCAGCCCCGCGTCCGTCGCCCTTGTTGCCCACAGATTCAGCGCCTGCAGGCCCTTCAGCCTGGCCAGCTCCTGCAGACCAGTGTCCGTGATCTGGACCAAGGAGAGGTGCAGCGACTGCAAGCTGGTTAGCCCGGCCAGCTCTTTCAGTCCCGCGTCCGTCAGCTTGGTGCCGCTGAGGTTGATCACTCGCAGGCTCTTTAAACCGGCCAGCTCCTTCAGCCCCGCGCCTTTCAGATGTGTATAGGCCAGGAATAATGCCTGGAGGGCCTTCAGCCGGGCGAGCTCCTTGAGCCCCGCGTCCGTCACCTTGGTGCCGCTGAGGCTCAGCGCTTGCAGGCCAGTTAGCCGGGCCAAATCCTTCAGCCCTGCGTCCGTCGCCTTGGCAACGCCGAGGTCCAGCGCCTGCAGATCCTTCAGCCCGGCCAGCTCCTTGAGCCCCGCGTCCGTCACCATTGCGGCTCTGAGGATCAGCCACTGCAAGTTCTTCAGCCCGGCCAGTTCCTTCAGCCGCTCATCCGTCATCTGCGAGTCGATGAGTTCCAGACCGAACGGCGTGCCAGGGGACGGCAAGGCGCCAATCGTTCCGTCACGCCACTGGCGCATGCGGAAGCCGGGCAGGTCGCCGGGCATGCCTTCCTTGCCTTCGATGAACCAGACGAGCCCATTGTCTGCCCGCCGTAGCCAGCCGATGGTGGCGCCGGCTTTTTCCCACGCCGCCACGACGTCGACCGGCAATGCTTTGGGGCCGGCCGCCGGCTTCTCCTGAGCCGGGCCAACCACCGCCCCGGCCGACAAGAACATCAACACAGTCAGCCCACCAGCCAGCCTGCGTGAGAAGACAACATCAGCGCACATGGCAGGATCTCCAGACGGATTGCGAAATGGCTTGATGAGAAGTTACCGACCGAGGGCATTCCCGACCAGGAGGCGAAACGGTTGCTTTGCGCTGCTTTTCAAATAAGCCTTCAGTCGGGCCTGAACTTTCTCGAAGGTCGCCTTTTTCATGTCTCCACTGGTTTCATTTCACCAAACGTTCGGCCATAAACTCGATGTATCGTCGGGCGAGCAATCCAAAGCTGTTCGCCGATGGAAGGCGTGAAGAACAGGCCGAGGTTGAATCAACCGCTTGCGGTGTCGCGCACGGGGAAGTTGTTCTAGACATATTGTCGCGGAACTGGTTATACCCACGATTGAGTACAATCGGCGGCGGTGATACAATGACGAACATGAGCGACGAAAACCCTAAAATCGTTAAGCCTCCAATAGGTGATTCTCGTCTTCCGGCGGACCTCAAGGCGAGCATCCTGGCCGACTTGCCTTCAGACGAGGAACAGGAGCGTCTCTACAGGCAAATGCAGGAACAAGGCGGCATCCCGCCCGAGCAGTTCCTGGAATCGCTGGGGCTCAGCAACGGGGCCAATTCTCATGTGTGATGCGGTTGTAAGCCCGCGAGCCATCCCGCTGACTATGCTCAAGCCCCCGGTCGAGTTGAAGCCGCCCCCGAACCCAAGTCGCGCCGGGCGCTGTACGCTCCATAGCAGGTGAGAGCGACGCCAGCTACTGCCATCCACCCGAATTGCCAAGGTTGTGCGCTAGGGCTAGGCATGATGAGTCGGAATATGGCAAGCAATAGCACGCCCATCAGGAGCAATGTCCAACTCCACGACGTCACCGGTGTGACGAGTGCAAGAATCCGCGGGACGATTTCCATCAAATATACCGCGATCATTGCCTGCCCAACGATAGGAAACCACTCGGAATCTCGGTGGAAAATGAGAGCATACGTGAAGAACAGAAGGAATGCCGCCGCCGTCGGGAGCTGAAATGCCTCCAACCATAGGCGGCGTCGGGTTGGCCAAGGTGGAACTCCGGTTTCTTCTGGTGTGCCGCCCATCAGCTTCTCGGGTTGAACAGACGACCTCAACTATCAACAGTATAGCAAATTCACAGAACCGACTTGCTGTGGTCGGGACAATGAATCCAAGCGCGATACAATTTCCTCCACCCCACCCGGTGCGCTCCCCACGCAACGCCACGAGACAAACATCATGACGCAGCCGCGATTTCGTTCCTTGCAGCGCTGGACTCTCATCGCCGTCGCCATCGGCCTGGCGACCAGCGTCGTCATGCTGCGGAGTCCTGCCGGCGATCCCGCCAAGCCGGCCGCCAAGACCATGTTCGAATGTCGCTGGGCGACATCGCCCATCGTCATCGACGGCAAGCCGGATGACGCGGCCTGGAAAGACGCCCAGGTCATCGACAACTTTTACCTGCCCTGGCTGAAGGAGCCGCGGCCGGCGAAGACCAGGACCAAGGCCAAGCTGCTCTGGGACCGCGAGAATCTCTACTTCCTCGCCGAGATGGAAGACACCGACCTTTATGCGGATGTCAAGGACCACGATGGCCAGACGTGGGACAACGATGTCTTCGAGCTGTTTTTCAAGCCGGCGGACGCGAAGCCCGGCTATTACGAGTTCCAGGTGAACGCGGCCGGCACGGTCATGGACATGTTCATCCCGCGGCGCGGCAGCGGCGGCTTCCAGCGCTACAAGGCCGACGGCAAATTCCACATCGAGGCCAAGGTCAAGCTCGACGGCACGCTCAACAACTGGCGCGACCGCGACAAGGGCTGGACCGTCGAGGGCCGCATCCCCTGGAAGGACTTCTTCCGCACCGGCGGCCGGCCCAATCCCGACGAGAAGTGGCAGTTCGCCCTGTGCCGTTACGACTACTCCGTCGATTTCGAGGGGCCGGAGCTATCCACCTGCGCGCCGCTCAATAGCTTGCGTTATCCCGATTTCCATCACTTCGAGGATTACGCCACGCTGCGCTTCGTCGGCCCGCCGGCCAGGGACGCCCGCAAGCCCTACGGCATCGACAAGCGCTTGCCGCTCACCACGTCGCGCATCATCGGCTCGCCGGAGCCGCCCTTGCCCTATCGGGTGAAACGCGTGCTTCCCAAGGTCAGCCCGAACATGGCGGTCACGGTACTGCATCAGCCGGGCAGCGACCGGCTGGTTTACGTCACCCAGGGGCATTCCTGGGGCGCAACAACTATCTGGCGCATCAAGGACGCCGCCGATCCCGGCACGCCGGAGAAGTTGCTCGATCAGGACGCGCTCACCTATAGCCTCTGCTTCCATCCCGATTTCAAGAACAACGGCTACCTGTACCTCGGCTTGAACGGCCCGTCGTCAGACCAGGCGAAGCGGAAGACGAAGGTCATTCGCTACCGCATCGATCCGAAGCCGCCGTACCAGCTCGATCCGAAATCGGAGACGGTCATCATCGAATGGGCGTCGGCGGGGCACGACGGCGCCGCCATCACCTTCGGGCATGATGGCATGATGTACGTCACGGCCGGCGACGGCACTTCCGATTCGGACACCAACGTCGTCGGCCAGGACATGACCACGCTGCTGTCCAAGCTGCTGCGCATCGACGTCGATCATCCCGAGCCCGGCAAGACCTACTCGATTCCCAAGGACAATCCGTTCTGGAGCCTCAAGGGCGCGCGGCCCGAGACCTGGGCCTACGGCTTTCGCAATCCCTGGCGAATGACCACCGACAAGAAGACCGGGCACATCTGGGTCGGGCAGAACGGCCAGGACTTGTGGGAGCAGGCCTTCCTCATCGAAAAAGGCGCCAACTACGGCTGGAGCGTGATGGAGGGCAGCCATCCGTTCTATCCGACGCGCAAGCCGGGACCGACGCCGTTCGTGAAGCCGACGGTCGAGCACCCGCATTCGGAGTTCCGCTCGCTGACGGGTGGCATGGTCTACTACGGCAAGAAGTTCCCGGAGCTACAAGGCGCGTACATCTATGGCGACTACTCGACGGGCCAGATCTGGGGCATCCGGCACGACGGCAAGAAGGCGATCTGGCACAAACGGCTGGCCGACACGCGGTTGGCGCTCACCGACTTCGCCGCCGACTCGAAGGGCGAGCTGATCATCTGCGACCATCGCGGCGAAGGCAAGGGCGGCTTCTACACCTTCGAGCCGAATGTCGATGACGGCTCGCACAAGAAGTTCCCGCGCAAGCTGTCGGACAGCGGGCTGTTTCGCAGCGTCAAGAAGCACGAGATGGAGCCGGCGCTGATTCCCTACTCGGTCAACGCGCCTCTCTGGGGCGACAACGCCGTCAAGAAGCGCTGGATCGCGCTGCCGGGCGACAATCCGAAGATCGACTTCACCACCAATCGCGGCTGGACCTTCCCGGACGGCACGGTCATCGTCAAGTCCTTCGGCCTGGAGCTGGAGCAAGGCAACCCGGAGTCGCTGCGCTGGATAGAGACGCGTTTCCTCACCAACCAGAAGGGGGAATGGTTCGGCTACTCCTACGCCTGGAACGACGACGAGACCGAAGGCACGCTCGTCGAAGGCAAGGGCATGGACCGCGACTACTGGATCAAGGTTCCCGCCTCGAAGGAGCATCCGGAGGGCAAGCGCAAGCAGACCTGGCATTATCCGAGCCGGTCGGAGTGCATGGTCTGCCATAGCCGGGCGGCGAATTATGTGCTGGGCCTCACCGAGGTGCAGATGAACCGCGACCACGACTACGGCGGCGTCAAGGATAACCAGCTTCGCGTGCTCGAGCACCTCGGCGTGCTCAAGGTCAACTGGGCCGACGACAACCGCAACCTGATGAAGGAGGATCTGAAAGCCAAGGGCAAGACGGAAAGCGAGATCAATGCATTCATCGAGCAGCAGACGGCAACGCGCGACCAGCGCGGCGCTGAAGTCTCCCCTCTGCTCAGCTTCAACCCGGACAAGCACCGCAAGCTCGTCGATCCCTACGATCCCAAGGCGGATTTGACGCTGCGGGCCCGGTCGTATCTGCACAGCAATTGCTCGCAATGCCATGTCGAGGCGGGCGGCGGCAACTCGGCGATGGAACTCGAGTTCACCACGCCGCTCGACAAGATGCGGCTGATCGATGTCAAGCCGGTGCACCACACCTACAAGATTCCGGGCGCCCGCCTGGTCGCCCCCGGCCATCCGGAGCGGTCGATCCTGCTGCTGCGCATGAGCCATCGCAAGGAGGGGACGATGCCGCCGCTGGCGACGTCGATGGTGGACGAGCCGGCGGTGGCAATGATGCGCGAGTGGATACGGCAACTGGGGACCACGAAAAAGCCAAGTTCCAAGTAGGGCCAAATGTAATGGAAAACTACTTCCGCACAGCCACCACGGCGATATTGTCCAGCAGCGGGCCGGCGTTGCCGGTCGCACTCAGGCTTTGGAACTCCAGCGTGGTGCTGTCCTTTTCGGCAGTGAATTCCCAGGTCTTGCCGACCCAGCCGGGGTCCTGCGCCGTCTTGCCGAAATTGTCAAACGCGAAGTCGGCGGACTGGCCGGCAGCCGTTACGCGCAGCTTCATGAGGCGGAGCCCGCCACCAACATTCCCGGCCAAGTCGAATGTCAGGCGATAGCGCCGGCCCGGGACAGTGGCAATTGTCTGAGCGATGCCGCCGGGCACGTTTCCGTCCAGGTCCAGGCAGCGGGCGCCGTGGGCGGGCCGAAAAACCGATCCATTGACGTCGATGTCGCCGCGCGAAAGAGTCCAGCCCGGCAGAGTCGCCGAGCCTTCCTTGTGAGTCACATGGCCCCGTCCCGGATCGGGTCCCTCTTCGAAGCTGCCGTTCTTGAGCAGGTTGTCATCGACCACAACGCCCGCCGGCCCGTCGTGCAATGTGGCATCGCGCACCCGCAGGAGAGTGAGAAGGTCCTTGTCCTCGGGGCGGAGCTTGATGACTCGGGCGAGAAGATCTTCTCCGCGTGGCAGCAGATCGTAATGGAACAGCGTGGGCAAAAAACCGGCGTCGCTGCCACCGAGCTCAAGGGCGTTGTCAAAGTCGGCGGCGGCCTTGTCGAGCAAGCCCAGGTCGGCGTAAACGCGACCGCGTCGCCGGAACTGCTGCGGATCGCCATCGGATTTGATCGCCCTGCCAAAATCGGCTTCCGCTTCCTTGGTGCGCTTCAGCTCGAAGAGCCGCCGGCCGCGAGCCAGCAACAACCGCGGCTCGTCTGGCTCCAGCAACAGGGCAAGGTCGAAGTCCCTTGTTGCCTCCCCGAAGTTCTTGAGCCGATCGCGCATGCGCGTTTGCTCGGCTTTCTCCTTACCATCGTCCTTGACGCCGGTAACCAGCGCCGCCGCCTCGTTGCGCAGACTTTGAGCGATGAGCCACTCTTCCCATACCTGGTTGCGAGCCGCCGCCGCCCATGCCGTCGCCGCATGAACCGCTTCCGCCACCGCGGCCGATCCCGACGGCTGGGCAAACCACTGCTCGGCCTTTTGCCACCACTCCTTCGCCTTGCCGGTTTCGCCTTTACGGTGGTGCGCCATCGCCAGAACTAGCCAGTTGTGAACCTCAACCTTGAACCTGGCGATTCCGAGCGCGCGGGTGCAGGATTGAATGGCGTCATCAAACTTGCCAGCTCGGTATTGGGCCGCCCCGATCACACACAGAATGCCCGAGTGGTCGCCCCATTGTCGCCTGTCCATGTCAAATGCTTTCTGGGCAGCGTTGAGCGGACCGGAAAAGTCTCCGACGGCACCGTCAGCCAGCACGCACGTGCGGGCAATCCAGTTGAGGCGATGGGCCTCATTGCCGGCGGACCATTCATCGAGCATCTGCTGACAGATCTTGCGGTATCCAACCTGGTCGCCGCTGCGGAGCAAGGCGTAAGCGTGGTGGAACCAGATGACCGAATCATCTGGCAGCTCACCTGCCTTGCGAAACTCGGCGGCCGCTTCCTTCCACAGGCCCAGTTTCGCAAAAGTTTCACCGCGGTCCAGCGGGCTGTCGGCAATGCGTAACAAGAAACCAGTCCCCCCGGGACCATTGCTCACCTTGACCAGGAGAGTGTTTCGACCGGCCCGAAAAGCAACCGGTATCCCATGTGGGGCGCCCCAGCAAGCAGGGTTCTCATCGACAAGCTGCCCGTTGAGCCAGATGCGCCGGTTGTCGTCTGCCGACACATACAAGGTCGCCGTCATTTCCCTCTCCGCATAGACATGCGTGAAGGCATACGAGGAGCGATTATTGCCGCCGGTAACGGGACCAAGATTGATCCAGCGCGGCGTCACGGATGGATGCGCAGTCGTGGCGGTCAGGGACAGCGACTGCCAGCGGATGGAACCGGGGCCGCGATATTCGGCGGCCGGCCGTGCCGGGCTCAAGTCCATGTGGTTTCCTTGCTCCGGCGGACAGGCAAGCGCGAGTTCTTCGGGGTCTGGCCCGGCCGCCCACCAGCCGGCTTCAAGGAAATGGTTGAGCTCAGCCGGCGTCCGTGCGGCGGCCTTGAGGTAGTCAGCCTCGGCTTTCTCTGGTTGACCAGTTTCCACGAGATAGCGTGCGCGTTGGATCAAGGAGCGGCCATCTTTGGGATTCAGCTCGACCGCCGTGTCGAAGTCGGCCTGAGCCAGGCCGTGCTGACCCATCCGCGCCAGGAACTGACCGCGAACAGAAAGGAGAGACGACTTGTCAAGCTTGGCCGCGGTCGCCGCCTGGTATTCGGGTTGGCATTCGGCGGCCTTGATGAAATCCCGTTCCGCTTCCCTGGCGCGATTGAGGTCAATGAGGCGTTGAGCGCGAGCCAGCCACAGGCGCGCGTCCTCGGGCTGGAGCAGCACTGCCAGGTCGTAGTCACGCGTATCGCTGTTGAGACCCTTGAGGACGCCGCGGGCACGAGCTTCGAGGATCTCGCGGTTAGGGTCGCCGGCCTTTGGGCCTTCGATCAGCCGCCGCGCTTCGGCGTAGAAAACCTGGAAATAGGCCTGTGCCCACCAGTGGTCGCCAACAAACGTCCCTGAGATTCTTGCGCCTTTGGCCTCTTGGGTTGCCTTCGTGTACCAGTCGCTTGCCCTGCTCAGCCAGCGGCGTGCTTCATTCTTCTCTCCCGCTCGGTGGTGGACCATGGCTCGGATGCCCCACGCGAACTTGAGATCCTTGTCTTTGGGCAACTCGTCAAGGCGTTGCTTGGCCTGTTCGAGCTGGCCCGCACGATAATGGGCGACGGCCCGGTGGGCAGCGTGCCACCAATCCTTGCCAAGCGCCCTCTCGGTCACTTCAACGAGGCGCGGGCCGTCCAGCGGTGATTTGCCATCGAGACTGCAGGCGAAGGCGACGGCCCATAGTTCGTCGGCATTCTTGGAGTCGGCATAGCGGTCGACGAGGCGCCGGCAGTTGTCCCGATATCCCTTCTCGTCACCCGCGAGGACCTGCACAAGAGCCCACATGCGTTCCAGGTGCATGGAAGGCGGTGCGGTCCTGGCAAATGCTCGAGAGTCGTGGGCGGCCGCCTCGTTCCACAGGCCCAATGTTGCAAAGGTGTCGCCCAGGTCGAGCGGGTTGTCGGCAAGCCGGACCATCATGCTGTGCGGACCCGCCTTGTTGCTGACTTTCACCAGGAGCGTATTCTTGCCGGCGCGCAACGTGATCGGAACGCGCGGGAGGTCTTCCACGCGACGATCACCAGCAAAACCCTCATGGACCAGCTGGCCGTTCAGCCAAAGGCGTCCGGAATCATCGGCGGCGACCAGCAAGCTGACAGTCATTGTCTTGGGTGCGTAAACGTAGGTCAGGGCATAGGCGGACCGGTTGTCCACCTTGGAGATCGGCCCCAAATTGACGTTGCCCACGCTCCCGGTCGCAACGGGCTTCCACGCCGTTGACCCAACGCCATCGACGACTCCGTCGACCGGCTTGAATGGGTGTGGATCGTTCTCGGGCGTGCAGTGCATTTCGACGGGTTCGGGATAAGGCCCGACGACCCACCAGCCGGCCTCGATGAAGCGATTCAAGTTGTCCGTCAGCGTCGCAGCCGCCATGTAGTCGACGTCGGCTTCCTTGTCGCGGCCGCGCTCCACCAAGTGGCGGGCACGAGCGATCCGCGGCCGCGCATCTTTGGGATTCATCGCCACCGCCTGGTCGAAGTCGGCCTCGGCCCGGCTGTGCTGGCCGACCTCGACGAAGAGCCGGGCGCGGGTCAACAGATCAGATGTGTCTTTGAGCTCGACCGCCGCTGCTGCCCGAAACTCAGCCTCAGACTTTTCCTTCTCTCCGAGCCGGGAATAAAGGATGCCGCGGTGCACCTGGCCGTAAACCTCTTCAACAGGTGGAGCGCCGGTGATCAGCAGGGATGCTTCACGGTACAGAACCAGAAAAGCCACCCAGTCAGCCCATCCGGGCCAGACCGGGACCGCCTGCAGCCCGTCTACTTGCCGGGAAAGGGGACTGTAATGCCGCCATTGTTCCCTGGTCTGTTGCAGATACGTTCTTGCTTCGGCGGCGCGTCCCAGACGGTGATGCGCCATGGCGAGCACGGGGAAGTTCATGATGCCGCCTGCCGCAGCATGGCTAACGGCCTGATCGAATTGGCCGGCGCGGTAGTAGGCCAGGGCCGGGTAGAATGCGTTACCTCCTTTACCGTGGGCCGCCGCATTCACCGCGATTTCGGCTAACCTGGCGCCCTCCACGCCGCCGTTGGAACCGATACTGCAGACTTCCGCCACGTGTAAACACACGACCGGATGGTTGGATTTGCCAAACTGCCGCAAGACCTTGTCGCACGTCTCGCGGTAGCCCGCCGCATCATCGGTGATGACGTCAAGACACGCCGCATTTCGCCAGGCGCCGGACCAGCTCTCTTCATTCTGCGGTCCCTGTCCGAGATTCAGGTATTCGTGGAACTCCCTGGCTACTTCCTTCCACAGGCCGGCCTGGGCATGGGCTTCGGCCGTCGCCCGGAGAGCCACGGCGTACTTGCTCTGCAGGGCAACATTCTTGGGCTCGCCATCCAACGCCACTTTCAGCATGTCGAGGCCGCGCCGGCGTGCCTGCGCTCCCTCCTTCAGCCGGCCCGCATGCCAGTCGAGATCGGCCAGGGCCAGCAGCGTTTCGGCAAGGTCCTTCTGGTGATGGAGGTTTTTCGGTTCCTTGGCCGCCAGCTTTTCTCTGAAGGCCAAGGCCTTCGACAGCAATTCACTTGCTTCGGCAGTCCTGCCAAGTCTCAATCCCGAGGCATGGTGCGCGTCCGCCAGTGCGCGCTGGATATCCACGTCGGCGGGATCGGCCTGGGCCAGCAACTCCAGGAGCTTGCGGGCTTTCTCGGTCGCGTTGCGCGCATCCTCGTGGTCGCCTGATTCCGCATGAATCTGCGCCACCGTCATGTACGCGGACGCCAGGCCCGCTCGAAAGACGGGATTATCCTGGTCCCCCTTGAAGAGCGCGTCGAGATCCAGCAGCGGGCGGCGAAAGTCGCCAAACCACCTGACTTTCAGCGTCGGGATCTTGCCGATGGCTGTGAGGTAGTTGTTGAGTGAAGTGTTATAAGCGCGCATTGCCTGGCGGTGCTTGTCCGCATTCGCTTCCGCCAGCTTGCGTTGCTCTTGCGCATCCCTGAAGTTCTTGTCCCGCCTCTTGCTTGGCCTGGAGGGCGGCCTCGCGCGCCTGGCGCTCCTTGACAGCGGTCGCCGCTTCCTGATCGTAAAGCCGATCGAAATGGGCGGCCGCCAGGAGCGAGGCGGTCGTCACGCCGACCAGGAGCAAGACTAACGCAGCAGTCAGCCCGGCCACGCCGGGATTGCGCCGGCACCAGCGCCAGGTCCGCTCGTACAGCGCAAGCCGCCTGGCCTTGATCGGCTCATCTTCAATGAAGCGATGCAGGTCGGCCGACAGCTCTGCCGCGGTTTGATAGCGCCGCCCCGGCTCGTGATCGATGGCCTTGTGCACGATCGTCACCAGGTCGCGCGGGATTGCTGGATTGATCCGGTCCAGCCGGGCCGCCTCGGTGCTCATCACCTGCTTGATCAGCTTGTTGCGGTCCTTCTCATCGAACGCCGGTTGCATGGCCAGCAGTTCGTACAGGGACAAGCCCAGTGAATAAACGTCGCTGCGCGAATCGGTCTTGCCCTCGAAGGCTTCCGGCGGCATGTAACGCAACGTACCCAGGATATCGCCGGTGTGCGTGATATTTTGCTGATCGTCCGCCTTGGCCAGCCCGAAGTCGGTCACCCAGACGGTGCCGCGCGTGTCCAGGAGAAGGTTTGATGGCTTGATGTCGCGATGCAGGATGCCTTGCTTGTGAGCGTACTCCAAAGCGTCGGCCACCTGGGCACCGATCTGGGCCACGCTTTGCCAGTACGTCGGCTTCTTTATCTTGGATGCATGGGAGTCGTCGCTCTGCCCCGGCAACGTTACCGACGAGGAAGACAGCGTGAACGAGTCGGACAGCCGGCCGGTGCCGCTCGATGCATCCCGTTTATCGTGTCGCGCTCGCTCCGCGCTGTCAGCGGTGGCATCCCGTTTGTCCACGTCCGATTCGTTGGGATCGCTGAACTCCATGGTGCCCTGAAACTGGCCGGTCAACAGCGAACGGGCTACGTCCGCGGCCGGCGCGGCCGCCACCGGTGCATCCTTTCGCGACACGCGCAGCTCGCCGCCCGTCTCTGACCCGCTGACAGGTTGCAGGCGCTTGAGCTCATCCATGACTTCATCCAGTCCCAGCCCCTGGATGAATTGCATAACGTAATAGGGCAGGCCGTCGTGCTCGCCAACGCCGAAGATCGGCACGATATTGGTATGGTGCAGCCTGGCGGCCGACTTGGCCTCGCGCTCGAAACGGCGTTTCTGCTTGGCGTCGAGCAGGGCTTTCTGCGGCAGCACTTTCAAGGCAACGTGCCGGCCCAGCGACACTTGCTCGGCTTCGTAGACGACGCCCATGCCGCCGCGGCCGACTTCGCGAATGATGCGGAAATCGCCCAGTTGCTGCACCGAGACTTCCGATGTCTTGGGCACCGCGGCAGACTTGCCATTCTCCAGCGAAGCATCGTCCAGGGCGATGTTCTCCATCATCGCCATGGCCGGAAACACTTGGCGCATCTCGCCGGCAAGATCGGGATACCGGTCGATGTACTCCTTCAACGACGGCCGATTGCCCCGGCGATACTGCTCGAGGAACTCCTCGGCCAACTCCATGACGATCTCGGACCTGGATTCGGAATTGGACATGGCAACCTCCCGCGTAGCTCAGTCAGCTCACAAGCTGGCAGCTTGTGGCTACGATCATAGTTCCCCGAAGCCGGGAATGCGCGACAGAATCTCCCGCAGCCTTTTGATAGCGCGCAAATATCGGCTGCCCGCGCCGGCCTTGGACATCCCTAGCACTTCGGCGATCTCGCTGGTGCTGAGCTGCTCGAAGTGCTTCAGAGCCAGCACCTCGCGGTCAATGGGATCCATGCTGTTGAGAGCACCTTGCACCTGGAGTCGCAGCTCCGCTTTGATGGCAGCCTGCGACGGCGTGGTGAGCTTTCCCAGCAACTGGGCCACAAGGGAAACGGAATCGGCGTCGGGCAAGCCCCCTCGATGCAGCGACACCTCCCGGTCAGCATCGCGCATTTGCGTCCCCAGGTGACGGCGGTGCACCTCTGCCAGCTTGAGGCCAGTCATGTGCCGGAGCCAGAGAAAGAACGGCAAGCCCGGCGCCTGCACATAGTCCTTAAGTTTCTGGCAGACATCCAGATACGCCTCTTGCAGGATGTCCGAGTCATCGACGCGTCCCTGAAGCCGTCGGCTCAGACGCAGATGGACCATCCGCTTCAGCCGATCCCGGTAGCGCGAAAACAGCTCCTCCTGGGCTCGCGCATCGCCCGCGGCCGCATGCTGCAACAGCTCGGTCACTTCGCTGGTCTCATCCGTCATTGTCAGGGCCCATATACGATAAAATGCTTCTTGCGGCCGATCGTCTCCATCCTGAATCTTTTTCTTTAACCAGAAGTCTACAAGGACGAAGAGAACTGGGTCTGAGGGTCAATGGTAACGACCGTTCAGAACAACCTGATGCTGCACAATTCGTACCGCAGGACGAGGCCACTGGCAACTTCGCGGGTCGAAAGTCCGCGTGAATGAAATATCTGCTGAACGCAAGAAACTCGCCTGCACCGTGCTGGGGTGGCGAAGAATCCTACCGTGAAGTAAGCTGAGTGTGCCGTGCCCACGCAAAGCCGGGCGTGGCAGCCGTGGCCTGTGTGCAAAACGCGATCCAAGCGATCCTTTTCCAAGGTTATCGAATAGTTACTCGCCGCAGTTCCGAGTCCGAATCCTTCGTCACAAGGAGAAGCATCCATGCGTTCCTGTCTTGTCCTTGCCGTTGCGACGTTGCTGACCTCATCGCTGACCGCCGACGCTCCCAAGGGTTTCGAGCCGCTGTTCAACGGCAAGGACCTGTCCGGCTGGAAGGCAACCGGCGACATGAAGGTGTGGGGCGTTGAGGACGGCATCCTGTACGTCAAGGGCGGCGGCGGCGGCTGGCTCATGACCGAGAAGCAGTACGCCGACTACGAGCTGCGCCTCGAGTTCAAGATGCCGAAGATGGGCAACAGCGGCGTCGGCCTGCGCGCCCCGCTGCAGGGCGACCCCGCCTACCAGGGCATGGAGATCCAGCTCCTTGACGACGACAACTGGAAGGACCAGAAGCTCCGCCCGGTGCAGCAAACGGGCTCCATCTACGACGTGGTGCCGGCTGCCAAGATCGTCACCAAGCCGCATGGACAGTGGAATGCCATGCGCATCGTCGCCAAGGGGCGCGAAATCCTCATCGAGCTGAACGGGACCAAGCTGGTGGACGCCGATCTCGACAGGTACAAGGAACATGCCAAGCGGCACCCGGGGATCATGCGAAAAACCGGACACATCGGCTTGCAGAGCTATAACTTCAAGGTCGAGTTCAAGAACATCTATCTCAAACCACTGTGACGCATGATCGCCTGTGAATGCCAGCAGTGCGGCAAGCCGCTCAGGGTTAAGGACGATCTGGCGGGCAAGAAGGTGAAATGCCCGGAGTGCGGGCAGGCAGTCCCCGTGCCGCCCGTGCCGCCCGCTGCCGCAGGCACGACGAGGTCGCCGGTGTTGTCCGGCGGCAGCAAGCGCACGCCGGTTCCCATGCCAGCGCCCGAAAGTTCCGATCCGGAAGGCCCCACAATGCCGCCGGACGCTGGCCGCGTCGACCTGGAAGTCGAGCCGTCGCAACAGACGCTTGACGATGATTCCGGAGGCGAGCCGCCTGCGGAGTATCCCGCGGAGCTGACGGATTTCCTGGCGCCGCCGGCAGGGCCGGGCGAGATCGGCCGGCTGGGCTCGTATCGCGTGCTGAGCGTGCTGGGCGCCGGCGGCATGGGCGTCGTCTTCAAGGCGGAGGATCTGAGCCTGCAAAGGCTGGTGGCGATCAAGGCCATGCTGCCGTCGCTGGCCGCCAGCGCATCGGCCCGCGAGCGCTTCAAGCGTGAGGCCCGGTCCGCCGCCGCCATCAAGCACGATCATATCGTCACCATCCATCAGGTCGGCGAGGACCGGGGCGCCCCGTTCCTGGCCATGGAGTTCCTGGCCGGCGAGCCGCTCGACGAACGGCTCAAGCGCGACCAGATTCTTCCCGTTGCCGACATCATCCGCATCGGCAAGGAAGTGGCGCTGGCGCTGGAAGCCGCCCACGAGGTCGGCATGATCCATCGCGACATCAAGCCCGGGAATATCTGGCTGGAGGCCGCCAGCCATCAGCGGTCGGCCCTCAGCCACGCCGAAGGCAAGTCAAGCGGCAAGCTGAGCGCTGAGCACTGTTCGCTGACAGCGTTTCGCCGCGTCAAGATTCTGGATTTCGGCCTGGCCCGTGCGGCCGGCAAGGAATCGCAGCTCACGCAGCAGGGCGCTATCATCGGCACGCCGGCGTACATGGCGCCGGAACAGGCGGCCGGCAAGGAGGTCGATGCCCGCTGCGACCTGTTCAGCCTGGGCTGCGTCCTGTATCGCATGTGCACCGGCGACTTGCCGTTCAAGGGAACGGACACGATTTCCACGCTGATGGCGGTGGCAACCCATCAGCCGCCGTCGCCGCGCTCTCGAAACCCGAAGGTCCCGGCCGCGTTGTCCGATCTCATTGAAGCATTGCTGAAGAAGCGGCCGCACGAACGCCCGGAATCCGCCCGCGCCGTCCAGCCGCAAATCCAGGCAGTGGCTTGTCGCGGCGGCTGCCAGTGGTATGCTGGCGTTGATCGTTGCCGTCGTCTTGTTCCTGAACAGGAGTGCCGATGGTGAGCGCACGCCGTCTCCCGTCGTGCCGGCACGCGGCGTGCCGGCCGATCAGCTCAAGGCGGAGGACATTGTTGATGCGGACAAGTCGCTCGCCGGCGGCGGCGATCCCGGCAAGATGTCGCAGTATCTCGTGGCCGTGCTGCACAGCGACACGGCCACGGTTCCCAAGAGGAGCATCGGCAAAGGCGTGCCATCCGTGCTGCAGATCGGCATCAGCGCCGACGGCAAGACGTTGACCAGCCTCGACGGCCGGGATGTCGCCGTCTGGGACCTGTCCACCGGCAAGGAGCTGAGCCGCTTTTCCGAGCTGCTCCCCAAGAACCTCCCGGCCGAATTCGCCGTGGACCTCAATACCACCGGCAATCTCCTGGCCTGGAACGACGGCAACGACAATGTCGCCTTTTTTGACCTCGCCAATCCCAAAAAGGGGACGATCCTGATGCCGAACCCGACGAAAGGCACGATCAAGGCCCTCGGCTTCAGCCCCGACTCCGATCTGTTCTGGATGGTTCAGCATCTGAACAAGTCATCCATCAGGCTATTCAAGACCCAGACCAAGCAATCGTTCAGCTCGGCCGGGCCGAGTGTCAGTGCCGAGGCCATCGACGTGAGCCCCGATAACAAGACGTTGATATCCGCTTCCTCAAAGGGCCGGGTAATCTTGTACCCACTTCCATTCGTCAAGGTCAAGGGAGTCAAGCCACGGACCCTGAGCGTGGACGGGACCTGTACTTTCCTCAAGTTTGCCCCGGATGCGCGGGAACTGGTAACGGTGACGTCCCCCGGTTACCACTTCACGCTCTGGGACCTGCCAAACGACAAGGAGATTCACCAGTTCGGCGGGCACAGCAGGAGGATTCGCACGGTCGCCTTCAACGCGGACGGCAAGGTCATCGCCTCGGCCGGCGACGACAACTTCATCAAGGTTTTCGACCGTATCACCAGGCAGGAGTTGCATCACATAGCAGTTGGTCCCAAGGGAATGGAAATCCATCAACTCTTGTTCACGCCGGAGGGAACGCACCTGGCAGCTGCCACCAACCTGGGCCATGTCTTCATTTTCCGCCTGCCCCTTCCCCAAGCAAGCAGGCCAAACCTGGAAATTGCAAAGGATACGAAGCCACCAGAGGTGAAATAGCAGCCCGAAACGGCTCCGGAAGCATCACGCACAGTGCGCCCGAATCGAATTTGTCGCTGGCCGCTCGCACGCCGCCGATGGCCACGTCCGAAGACCAGGATGCACGCAGCGGTCCGGCAGCATTGTCGTCGTACTTTCGCGCGGGCAGCTTTATAATCCAATATGCGGCATCGGGCACGCCCGTAAAAGCCGGATTTGAGAGAGCAAGCATGACAGCAGTGGCGACCAAGCTGCCGGAGGCGCGAGCGCAGCCAACACAACCAGAGCGGGCCGCGCCCGCGGAACAGCACTTGCTGCTGCCGGACGTGAACTGGGACAGCTATGTAGCCATCGGCGCCGCCCTTGCCGACCGGCCAGCGTTGCGGCTCACCTATGATCGTGGGAGTCTCGAGTTCATGACCACCTCGCGCGCACACGAATTCTACAAGAAATGGTGGAACCGGATAATCGAGATCATCGCCGAGGAGCTGAATCGTCCGATCGCTCCGGGTGGGAACATGACCTTTCAACAGGCCGACCTGCATCGCGGTTTGGAGGGGGATGAATGCTTCTGGATCGAGCACGAAGCACATATGCGCCGCAGGCTGACCTGGGACCCGGATGTCGATCCGCCGCCGGACCTGTTTCTCGAAATTGAAGTATCGCGCAGCCTGCTGGACCGGCTGGCGATCCTGGCCGCGCTCCGTGTTCCCGAAGTCTGGACTTTCGATGGGAGCGTGATTCGTGTGCTGTGTTTCCAGGCTGACGGGACCTACCAGGTCCAGGAGCGCAGCCGGTTCTTTTCCGAAGTGCCCCTCGCGGACCTGGCACGATTTGTTGATCCGAATGGCAGCACGGATTACCTGTCGGCAATGCGCGCGTTCCGCGAGTGGTTGCGGCAAGTGCTGGGGAAACCTGCAGGCGAATGACAACGACTGGCCGACTTGCCGAGGACGACCCGCCGCTCCCCTTCAGCATGTGAGTCATCACGATGAAGATCACGCGCATCACCGCCTACCAGGTCAATCTGCCGCTCCACGAAGGCAGCTACAAGTGGTCAGGCGGCAAGTCCGTCAATGTCTTCGATAGCACGATTGTCCGCATCGACACGGACGTTGGCGTTGTCGGCCATGGCGAGGTCTGTCCGCTGGGGCCGTTCTATCTTGCCGCGTACGGCGCCGGTTGCCGGACCGGGATCAGCGAGCTTGGGCCGCATCTGCTTGGCGAGGACCCGACGCAGCTCGAAAAGCTGAATCGGCGGATGGACGCGGCCTTGAAGGGACATCCCTACGTCAAGTCGGCCATCGACATGGCCTGCTGGGACATCCTCGGCAAGGTCGCGCAGCAGCCGGTGTGCGTCTTGCTCGGCGGCCGGTATGGCGACGACTTTCACCTGTATCGGGCCATCTCGCAGGAATCCCCGGAGGCGATGGCCAACAAGGTCGCCGGCTACCGCGCCGAAGGCTACACGCGCTTCCAGCTGAAAGTCGGCGGCGAGCCGGGCGAGGACATTGCCCGCATCTTTGCCGTCCGCGAAAAGCTCACGCCCGGCGACCGCCTCATCGCCGACGCCAACACCGGCTGGCTGATGCACGACGCCCTGCGCGTCGTCCGCGCCGTCCGCGACGTGGATGTGTACATCGAGCAACCCTGTGCAAGCTACGAGGAGTGCTTGACCATCCGCCGGCACACGGATCATCCGTTCGTACTGGACGAGGTCATCGATTCCATCGGCATGATCCTGCAAGGGCGGCGCGACCTGGCCATGGACGTGGTCAACATCAAGATCAGCAAGTTCGGCGGGCTGACGCGGGCCCGCCAGGCGCGTGACCTGTGCGCGTCGCTCGGCATCGCCATGACCATCGAGGATAGCTGGGGCGGCGACATCACCACGGCGGCCATCGCCCACCTGGCGCATTCGACGCCGCCGGAGTTGCTTTTCACGGCCACGGATTTCAACAGCTACGTCACCGTCAGCACGGCCGAGGGAGCGCCGCGGCGCGTGCATGGCCGGATGGCGGCGTCCACCGCGCCGGGTCTGGGCATCGTGCCGCGCCCGGAAGTGCTGGGCAAGCCCGTGCTGGAAATCGCGTAGCCGCTTGATGGCTCACATTGACGCGGTCATGCGCGACGAGCCCATCGGCTGCGGTTTCGATACTGTACGAAGCGGCGGCTCGCGTTTATTTCATCCACCCCAACCAGCGGAGATACCATCGTGCGTTGCTTTCTTGTGCTTTCGCTCCTTGCGTCCGGATTGTCCAGTGCCGCCGGAGGGGCCAGGCCGGCGGTCCAGCCGTTGCTTGCCGGCGCCGCCAAGGTGGACATCACCAACACCGAGGCCGGGCCGGTCAATGATCCCCTCTACGTGAAAGCGCTGGTCCTCAAGAGCGGGGCCACGACAGCGGTGATCGTCACGGTGGATGCCGTCGCCATCGCCGAGATCGGCTCCATCCGCAACGATTTCCTGGCCAAGGTCCGTGCCCGCATCAAGAAAGAGCTCGGCATCGAGCCGGCAGGCGTCCTGATCAACGCCAGCCATTGCCACGGCGTGGTCTGTTCGGACATCGAGGAGCGGACCTTCCGGGCCGTGGAGGCCGCCGCAAAGAAGCTGGTTCCTGTCCGTGCCGGCGTCGGCGTCGGCTTCGAGGACCGTGTCATGGAGAACCGCCGGCTCAAGCTCAAGAGCGGCAAGGAGGTCGATGTCCGCCACGCCTACTCGCTGCCGCCGGACGAGGAGGTTGCCGAGGTCGGCCCGATCGATCCGACCATCGGCGTGCTGCGCCTGGACAGGAACGACGGCAAGACGCTGGCCGTCGTCTACAACTTTGCCTGCCATCCGATTCAGGGCGTGCCCAGCGGCGGCAACACGGCCGACATGACCGGCTTTGCCTCCAGGGTCATCGAGAACAACATGGGCGACGGCGCGATTGCCCTCTTCGTCCAGGGCTGCGCCGGCGACATCAACCCCGCTCGCTACAAGGAGACGCACAGCCCGCGCGATGCCGAAACGCTCGGCAACCTGCTCGGCCTCAGCACCCTGCGTGCGGCACACAAGATCAAGACGGCGCCCGGCGTGCCGCTGAAAGTCATCAACGAGATGCTCACGCTGCCTCGGGCCGATCTTGCCCAGCGCATCGACCGCATGCTGGTCGAGCAAACGAAGCTGCTCCGCTCCTTGCAAGGAACCAGCCTCAGCTTCCAGACATTCATGCCGCTGTACGTGAAATACCAGCTGTCGCCGCAGTTCCCCTCGTACTCGTCGCATCGCTACTTGCACGAGAAGATGCTCGGCCGCGAGGAACTGAACAAGCTCGATGCTGACAACCGCAGAAACATGAAAGCCTACATCGACAACATCTACACGATGGAGCAGCTCACCCGGCTGCAGACCAACCTGGCGCTGCTGCGCAAGCACCACGCCAGGAACGCAGCCGCAGGCAAGCGGACCATCGACGTCGAGCTGGTGGGATTGCGCGTCGGCGACTTCGTGCTGCTCACCTTCCCCGGCGAATTGACCGTGCCGATCGGCCTGAGCATCAAGAAGCACTCGCCGCACAAGCATACATTCGTCGCCGGCTACACCAACGGTTACATCTTCTACGCGCCGACCGCCCAGCAGCTCAAGAACGTCGGCGGCGCTCAGGAAGACAGCGACTGTCTGCTGGCGCCCGAGTGGCATCGTCTTTTCGAGGACCGGGCGGCGGCGATGCTCAAAAAACTGTAGATGCTCGCGGCGGTTTTCGCGCGCGAGGTCGCGCGCGAAACCGCCGAGCGAGCTTCAGCGACGCTTGCCCCAATACAATACGCGCATGGCGCGTTTCATGCTCAAGTCGAAGATTCACCGGGCGCGCGTGACCGACGCCGACGTTGATTATGAAGGCAGCCTCACGCTTGACAGCGAGCTGCTTCGGGCGGCGGATGTTGTCGCCAACGAGGAGGTCCACGTCTGGAACGTGACGCGCGGCACGCGGCTGCGGACGTATGCCATGGAAGGAACCGCCGGCTCCGGCGTCGTGTGTGTCAACGGTGCAGCGGCGCATCTCGCCAAACCGGGCGACCTCGTCATCATCGCAACATTCACGTTGCTCGAGGAGAACCAGGTCCGCGAGCATCGGCCCAAAGTCATTCTCGTGGATCAGAACAACCGCATGCGCACCGGGCCGGCGGAGGAGGTCCCCGGACCGGACAGGAGACAACAACAACGATGAAGATCGTGGACATTCGCCTCACCGGGCTGGCCGGCGGCACCGTCGAGGGAGGCTGGGCCAACGACCTCAAGCCGGAGGATGACCTCAATACCGTCGTCGAGGTCATCAGCGACGAGGGGCTCATCGGCGTCGGCAGTGCCATGACGGGCAAGGCGCTCGTCGAGGCCGCGGTGCGTCTGCTGCGGCCCGTGCTGATCGGCGAACGTGCCGACGAGCCGGCCCGCGTGACGGAGAAGCTGCGGCAGAGCTACTTCTGGCAGGGGCGCGGCGGCACGGTCGAGCACGCCATCAGCGGCCTCGATATTGCCCTGTGGGACCTGTTCGGCAAGATCTGCAAGCAACCCGTGGCGCGACTGCTGGGCGGCTATTATCGCCACAAGATCAAGCCGTACGGCTCCATGCTCTTTGACGAACCGGGGCCGCTGCGTGACAAGCTGCAGCAGGCAGTGGCCCGCGGCTTCAAGGCGATCAAGCTCGGCTGGCGGCCGTTCGGTCGCCGCGATCGCAAGTTCGACGAGCTGCTGGTCCGCACCGCCCGTGAGGCCGTCGGCCCGGACATCGAGCTGATGGTGGATGCCGGCGGCAGCGAGCAATACTGGCCGCACGGCTACAAGTGGGCCCTCGAAACCGCCAAGATGCTCGCCCGCTACGACATCGTCTGGTTCGAGGAAGCGCTGCCGCCCGATGACCTGGAAGGCTTCATCGAGCTGCGCCGGCATTCTCCCGTGCCCATCACCACGGGCGAGGTGCTGACGCGGCGGCAAAGCTTTCGGCCATTCATCGAGCAGCACGCCGTGGACATCATTCAACCCGATTGCACCAAGTGCGGCGGCCTCACCGAGGCATGGCGCATCGGCTGGCTGGCCTACGACCATAACGTGCTGCTGGTGCCGCACGGCTGGAACACGGCCATCGGCCTGGCCGCCGACCTGCATCTCACCGCATCATTGCCGGTGGCCCGCTATGTCGAATTCCTGACGCCGTCGCCATACATGGATGATCTGATCGTCACGCCTTTCAAGCCGGATGGAGAAGGCTACCTGCACGTACCGGAGACGCCGGGCCTGGGAATCGAACTGAACCGGGAAGCGTTGCAGCGGTATGGAATCTGATCCAGGCACGCGACCACAGCGTCAAGCGCCGCGAATACCCGGCCCTGAGTTTCCTGTTATGCTGTCTGCCTTTCAGCGGTAATCCTCCCGGAGACCAAGAGCAAGAACCTGGAAAGGGAGGTGCATCATGATCATGGTTTACACTTATGCGGCGTACTTCGTGGCGAGCGTGGCATTGACGGTGTGGGTGGGGCGGACGCTGCACAAGAATGGGCGCGTGTTCCTCATCGACGCGCTGTCCGGCAACGACAAGCTGGCCGACTCGGTCAACCATCTACTCGTCGTCGGCTTCTATCTCGTCAACAGCGGCTTCGTATCCGTCGCCCTCAAGGTCGGTGGCAAGGCGGTCGATGCCGTGTCGGCCATCGAGTACCTGAGCACGAAGCTGGGCGCGGTGCTGCTCATTCTTGGCGTCATGCATTTCTTCAACTTGCTGGTGCTGTCGTGGATGCGCCGCCGCAGCCTGCGGCGGCCGTTGCCGGCAGAGATCGTGGACGACGACCTGCCGCGCCGCCGCCGACTCGATCCGCCTTACGTTGGCGGCCTGCGAACCAGCGCGGTGCCCGTGGATGACCATCGCTGAGCTACAACATGACATCGTTCGGCGGGGAGCCGTCAGGCGACCGACAAGCAGTCCGGTCGCTTGCCGGCTCCGTGCCATTTGCCGGCTGACGGCCCGGCTTCATATGGTAAGGTTGGCCCGTTGATTCTCGAGGAATGTGAGATGCTTCGCCATCGTTTTTTGATTGCCGTCAGCGGCAGCCTGATACTGCTGGGCGCTGCAACTGCCACTTCGCAGACGGCGCTGCCACGCACGAGCGGCAAACTTGCCGGCGGCGACGATCCCGTGCGGATCGTCTGCTTTGGCGACAGCATCACTGGCGTCTACTACCACACCGGCGGCAAGCGGGCCTACCCGGAGATGCTCGAGATCGCCCTGCGACGCCTGTATCTCAGGGCCAAGATTCAGGTCATCAACGCCGGCATCAGCGGACACAACACGCGGCACGCGCTGGCGCGGATCGAACGCGACGTGCTCAAGCACAAGCCGCAACTGGTCACGGTCATGTTCGGCATGAATGACCTTGTCGCGGTGCCGCTCGCGGAGTTCCAGACCAACATGGAGAAGCTCATCGCCCGCTGCCGCGCTGCGAATGCAGAAGTGCTGCTGTGCACGCAGAACGCGGTGCTGGACAATCCTGGGCGTCCCGACAAGAAACTGGACGAGTTCACGCGCACGATCCGGGCAATCGCCAGGCAGCAGAAACTCGCCGTCGCCGACTGCAACCAGGCGTATCGCGCCGTCCGCGCCAGGGACGCGAAGGAGTTTCGCTTGCTCATGAGCGATGAGATTCACCCGAACATGGACGGTCACAAGCTGCTGGCCGAGGTCATCGCGACAACGATAAGCGGCAAGGAGGTTTCACTGGCCGATGTGCCGACGCCGCGGCCGGCCATCCCGCGCACGCTCTCACTCATCAGGGCGGGCAAGCCGGTCAAGGTCCTGGCCATGCCGCCGTACGACAAGCTCATCGCCCCGGCCCTGATGAAGCTCGATGCCGGCGCGAAGGTGGAAGTCACTACCTGGCCCATCGATGGGCAGCCGCTCACGCAGATCGAAGCATACGCGCGCAAGGTGCGCAAGATGGGCACGGACCTCGTCGTGATCGCGGTCCCCGTGGATTCCAGGGTAAACGCCGACGAGGAACTGATACGCTCGTTTTCCTGGGTGATGAACTGGTCGCTGAGCTTCGCTCGGCAGGAGTGGGACTGCATCGCGATTCCGCCCTCGACGGCCACGCCCAAGCTGACCGACGCGGAACGGCGGCGCGATCAGCTCTTCCGCCGGCTCATTCATGCCCAGCACATTGACACAGTCCCCCGCGAGGCGAGCGATGAAAGGCCGATCCACGAACTCCTCGTGCACTGGCTGAAGGAGCAAGCCAAGCAACCATGACGCCGCGTGTGATAGGCAGCGTGGCCGAGCTGAAAAGTCTGATCGGCCAGGAAGTCGCCGTCAGCGAGTGGCTGACGATCACGCAGGAGCGCATCGACGCGTTCGCCGCCGCCACCGAGGACCGGCAATGGATCCACGTCGATACGCAGCGCGCCCGCGACGAGTCGCCGTATCGATCCACCATCGCGCATGGCTTCTTGACGCTGTCGCTCATCAGTCAGCTGCACGGCCAGGCGGTGGCAATTCACGCGGGGCAGAAGATGATCATCAATTACGGGCTCAACCGCGTCCGTTTTCCGGAAGCGGTTTGTGCCGGAGCGCGCATTCGCTCGCGCAGTTTTTTGCAGAGCGTCGAGGACCAGGCTGACGCGACGCAGCTGTCCTGGTCGATCCAGGTCGAGATCGAAGGGCGCAAGAAGCCGGCGCTGGTGGCGGAATGGATCGTGCGCCTGTACTGCTGACGCGACTCATCGGTTCAGTTCGGCGAGCAGTTTCTGGATGGCCAGCCACATTTGCCGGTGGCCGTCCTCGCGATTTTCGCGGAAGCCGAGCGAGCTGATGCGGACGCGGGCCACGTCATCGTCGATCTGCTCGGCGAGACGGAAGTAAAGATACCACAGGCCGCCGGCCAGGTCGCCATCGCGGTCGTAGACGAACAGCGGCAGGTGGCTTTGTTCCTTGATGGTCGCGGCAAACTCATCCACCGTCCTCTTCGACAAGGTTTGCGGGGACACGTCCATCGCCAAGAACTTCAGGCCGCGCTTCTCGGCTTGCTTGCGGTCGGCGTCGTCCGGGTCGCCCGGCTTGTGCAGGAACAGCACGGCCTTGTAGCCGTTGTCCCTGAGCCAGTCGAGACCTTCTTCCAGTGACGGCCGTTGCCCGTTGGCAACTTGCTCCTTGACCATCGTGAACTGCGGGATGCCCACCGGCAGCGAGGGCACAGCGCCCTTGTCTTCCTTTTTCGGCGGCATGGGAGGCAACGGCTTGCTATCGGATTTTTGCAGCGGCGCCTCGTTGGTTTCCGGCGGATAGAGCTTGCGCTCCTCTTTCACTTCCGGTGGCACCGGCTGAGGATTCTCGAGCTTGAGCTGGCCCGGCAACTGGCCCGATGGCAACTGGCCCGATGGCAGCTGGCCCGGCGCCGGCTCCCAGCGATAATCCGGACGCTGACTCGTGCTCGGCGGATAATTGGACGGCGGTGCCGATGGCGGCGGTGCCGGCGGGGGCGGACCGGCGTCCAGCGGCGGAGCGGCGCCCAGCGGCGGCGGTGCGGGCGGCGGCGCCGGCGGTGCGGCCCCGGGACCTGGACCGACCACGCCAGGCGGCGGTGGTGCTGGCGTGGCGCCGGGGAATACGGCCGGGCCTGGGGCACCATGCGGCTGACCGGGCACGACCAATCCCGGTGGGCAACCGGGCGGGCACGGACGGGCTGGACTGCAACGCCTCCTGCCGCTCGCGCGGCATCCCGTACCCAGTATCAGCGCAGTCAACAGCAGTCCACTCACCAGGTACTTGCTCATGATTCGATCCTCGCAACGAATAATCCATTCGATTCTACGGTGACGCGCATGCACAAACCCAGAGAACCTTGAGCCAAAACCGCGAAATTGCCTGCAAATGTGAAGCGAGAATGCCGCCTGGGGGGACTTTGCCGGCTGGCCACCGGAATTCAATGCACGACAGACCGATTGTGAGGTGCTGAGGACGATCGGGAAGCGGCTGACGATTCCTTTATTAAGTTCCTGAGCAGTGAATGGTCGAGTTTCGGGAGGGCGAGGCGGGCGAGGCTCAGGGACTTACGAAGCGATCATCTAGCTCGCGAAGTACTTGCGGCTCATGGCGCGCAGAAATGCCAGCGACTCGGCCATCTCCTCCATGCCGTTCATGCCGTCCTCGATGCTGACCCAGCCGCGATAGCCGTGCTCGGCCAGGATGCGAAAGATCGTGTCGTAGTCGTTGAGGCCCTTGCCCGTGACGCCGTGCCGCAGGTTCGGCGAATAGCCCAGCGTGCCGTCGGCCTGTCGCAGCTCATCCAGCGTGGATCCATCAGCCAGGTAGCGGTCGCTGGCGTGCATGCTGACCACACGATCCACGACGCGGCGCAGCAACTCGATCGGATCATCCCCGGCGACGATGGCATTGGATGGATCGTACTGCACGCCAAAATGCTGTCGGTCGGGAATGGCAGCAACGAGTTCCAGAAAGACGTCCATCTTCTGGGCAAACTCTGGATAGCGCCAGAAGCCGTCCTTGTAATGGTTCTCCAGGCCAAGGATGACGTCTGCCTGGCGGGCCGCCGGCAACACCTGATGAATGCATGCGACGACCCAATCCAGGCCCTGTTGCCGCGATACGCCCGGATAGCGCTGGCCGCTGAGCACGCGGCAGACGGCGCGCGGCCCGCCCAGCCGGCGCGTGACGTGCACCATCTCGACGGCGCGCTCGACCGCCCGCTTGCGGCCGTCGGCGTCCGGATTCGTGAAGTCGGGCGAGCAGCACAGCATTGGCATGGCGAAGCCGGCTGACCGGATCGCGTCGCCGACGCGGTCGAGGTAGGCCCCGTCCAGACTGGTGAAAAAACCGTCGTACATCTCCAGGCCGTCAGCGTCGAGAGCGCCGGCCATGTCGATCCAGTCGAAGACGGACATGGATCGCTCGCCGGCGATCTGGTCCAGGTAGCATTTCGGAAATGCGGAGATGGATAATGGCAAGACGTTCCCCGTTATCAGACATCAGAGGAAAGAGCAGCCAATCCCTGAAAAGATAGGCAATTGACAGCAGATTTCACAGCTTCGCTGGCAAAAAAGGGAACAGGGCGTGCCAGCCAGCCGCCACTCCGTACCGCCGGGTCAGAAGCGATAATCGGTACAATCGCTACAGACATGCGTGCTGCCGATCATTCCCCGTCCAATCACATTCAGACCCCGTAGATATCCCAGCCGTTCTGCTTTATCGTGCGGCAGTGGAGTCTGGCAACGTCCGATTCCCTTGCAACAAGGGCCGACATGATAGCGCCGCGACTGTTTGGAGCGCCCGGCATTTACATGGTCCAGCCGAAGTTTCCGCCCTCGTACTGGGGCATGGAACACTTCATCAAGCTGACGCCGTTCAAGGCGGTGTTCCCGCCCCTCGGCTTGCTCACGCTGGCGGCCCTCACGCCTCCTGAGTTCGACGTGGAGCTATGCGACGAGAACGCGGGCGAGGAGGTGGATTACGACACCGACGCGCGCATCGTCTGCATCACGGGCTACATCATTCAGATGAAGCGCGTCTTCGAGATCGCGGACCGCTTCCGCGCTCGCGGCAAGCTGGTCGTGCTCGGTGGGCCGATGGCCAACTTGCTGCCCGACGATTGCCGCAAACATTGCGATGTGCTCTTCGAGGGAGAGGCCGAGTACACCTGGCCGCGCTTCTTGCAGGAATACAAGTCAGGGCTGCACGCCGACCATTACATCGAACACGACAAGATCCACCTGCCCGACTCGCCGCCGGCCCGGCTCGACGTTCTCCGGCAGACCTATGCCCACGGCATCGTCCAGTGTACGCGCGGCTGTCCGTTCACCTGCGAGTTTTGCGACATCATCGTCATGTACGGTCGCAAGATGCGCTTCAAGCCGGTCGCGCAGGTGCTCGAGGAAGTGAAGGCCTGGCACGCCCGCGGCGTGATGCAGGTGTTTTTCGCCGACGACAACTTCGTGGGGCACCGCGCCTATGCCAAGGAACTGCTGCGGGCTCTGGCGGCCTGGAACATCAACCAGAAGCGGCCGCTGGCATTCTACACTCAGTGCAGCATCGACATGGCCCGCGATGACGAGCTGCTCGGGTTGCTCCGCGACGCCAACTTCATCTCCGTGTTCATCGGCATCGAGTCGCCGCGCAAGGAGAGCCTGCAAGAGACCAGGAAGACGCAGAACGAGCGGCTCGACCTGGTGGAGGCGATCCACAAGATCCAGTCACACAACCTGTTCATCTCGGCCGGCATGATTGTTGGCTTCGACAGCGACGATTCGAGCATCTTCGAGGAGCAGTATCAATTCCTTCAGAAGGCCCAGATCCCCTTCGTGATGCTCAGCGTCCTGCTGGCCGTGCCGAAGACACCGTTGTTCCAGCGCCTGGAGGTCGCGGGCCGGCTGGTCCGGCCCGGCGTCGCCAGCGACGACCAGGCCCGCTACGTGGGCACGGCCGGCGGAACGAATTTCCATCCGCTGCACATGACGCGCGAAGAACTCAAGCAAGGGCAGATGGCTCTGTACCAGCGGCTCTACGAGCCGGAGGCGTTTTCTGCCCGACTGCTGGGAAACCTGTCGCGCTTCGACAATGTCACCTTCCGGCCGGAGCCGCCCAACCTTCGTGGACTCGGCGTGATGTGGCAGCTGATTCGCCACTACTGGAAACAGTCCTCCGCCTCACGCTGGTTCTTCTGGAATTGCCTGTCCAAGGCGATCTGGCGCTCGCCCCGGCTGATCGCGCAGACGGCAGTCTACATGGGCATGTACATGCACTTCTGCAAGGTCCACGGCGACGAGCTGTCCTGGAACCCGTGGCAGTCCAGGCCACGCACCGCGGCGGAACCCCTCGACCCAGCCCAAACACGGGTGAGCAAGGACATGACCGTGCCCCAGTGCTGACGGATCTACGGGCCGATGGCAACTCGCTGCCCGTGTCAATGTCTTCCCTGCCTGCCAGGTGTCGCCTGAATCGCGCGCAACCTCCCGTGCGCGAAACCGCCAATTGCTTCGATCACGTCTGCGTGGACATCATGCCAGCGCCAGCGGCCGCAGCGGCGAGCCGGTGGCGCCCTGGAACTTGAGCGGGATGCCGATGAAGGCGAAGACATGGCAACGATCGCGGGCCAGCTCTTCCAGGTTCACGTTCTCGATGATGTAGATGCCCTTCTGCGGCAACAGGTAGACGTGAGCAAAGAGGGTGGCGCCGGTCTCCGGGTCGCGGTCGTCGGGGGCGTCCCAGGCCATGTTGTCGGCGGCCACGGCGACGACCTGCTGCTCCGCCGCCCACAGCGTGCCGGACTTGCCGACGCCGGCGGCGTCGAGGTACTCGGCCTCCTTGTTCCAGATGGCGCCGTAGCCGGTCCGCACCAGCAGCACGTCGCCGGGCCGGACCTCGACGTTCTGGGCCGCGGCACACGCCTTCATGTCGTCAACCGAGATGGAGTGTCGCGGGGGCAGCCGCTCCTGTCCCTTCCAGCCGGCGATGTCGAGCAGCACGCCGCGGCCCAGAAGGGGCGGCACGGTTTCGATGCCGAGCTTCTTGAAGCCGGTCGGCGTCTCGACCTCACGCGTCGGGATGCCGCCGAACAACGTGAGGCCGCACGACTGGTGGCACAGGGCGTCGATGTGCGTGCCGCTATGCTCCATCAGCATCATGCTGCCGGAGGCGCCGGTGCGCGGACCGTTGACCTCCGGCTGGTAGGTGTCGTGATGCCGGCGATGCAGCGCGTAGTGATAGCCCGGCCGATGCGTCGGATGAATCGGCATGCCGTGAAAGCGCGGCTGCTCGAGGTCGTAAACGCGGGCCTGGCCGACATCGTCCCATAATGCCCTGGTCATAAGCGTTCTCCCTTGAAGCCGATGAAGAACAGCGTCGCCAGCGCCAGCGTGATGGCTGTGCCCACGGCAAAGGTCGGCAGGAACGCGCCGTCAAACTCGCGCCGCAGCACGCCCACCAGCAGATTCCCCGTCGCCATGCCGAGACCGTTGACGAAGACCAGCAAGGCCTGGGCGCTGGCACGCACGTCGCCGTGGGCCCGGCTGTTGATGAACACCTGGCCGGCCACGATGTAGCAGGAGATGCACAGCCCGTTGAGGCTCAGCGATGCCACCACCAGCCAGATGGGCTGGCCGAGCGTGAGCACGCCAAGATAAGCGGCCCAGGCGAGCAGTCCCATGAGCAGTGTGCCGCGCAGCCCCAGCCGCAAGAGAATCATCGGCAGCAGACCGAGCGACAGCATCTCGATGCTTTGCGACAAGGTCAGAATGGGAGACAGCCAGGGGCGGGGCAAGCCCAGATGCTCCAGAAACAGCGGCAGGAGCTGGATCACGAACGGGATGCTGACGCAGATGCCGAAAGAGCAGATCCAGAAGACGCGAAAGGCCCGGCCGCGCAGCTGCCGCCAGGCAGCCAGCGGCGCCAGCCAGTGGCCGCCCGCCTCGCGCGGGGCCGTGTTCGGCAACGTGAAGCCGTAGGCGCTGAGCAGGAACGCCAGCAGCGCCGCCCAGCGAAAGATGTCGCGCAGATCGCCGGCGGATGTCTCCCAGCCCAGCTCGACCAGCCCGTCGCGCACCCAGTACCAGATGCCGACGAGCCAGCCGGCCGCCACCCAGCCGGCGGTGCCCCAGAGTCGCACCGGACCGTAGCTCCTTTCCGGATGCGGCAGGTGCGAGAAGCAGAGCGTCACGCATAACGTGTTGGCCGGGCCGAGCACCAGCCAGATCGCCAGCGCCGTGAGGAACACGGAGAGCGGGCTCGTCAGATCCGACAGCACCAGGAAGAGGACGCCGGCGATCAGGGCACAAACCGACAGGCAACGCCGGGCAGGCAAGTAGCGGTCGGCCACCTGCCCCGCCACCAGCGGCCCCACCAGCGACGCCAGCGCCTGGGCCGCGCAGCACCAGCCGATCTCCACCGAGTTGAAGCCCAGCTCCTGCAAGCGCAGGCTGAACAGAGGAAGAAACGCTCCCTGCGTGGCGTAGTTGACGAACATCAATAACGCGAAACGCTGAAACAAGACGTGCGACCTCTCATGCTCCGCCGCGGCTCCGCTGGCCCGTGCCAGGATGCTATTCTATAGTTTCAGGATGAACGCGCCGCGCTTGACCTGGACCGACCATCACGCCTGCTCGTGCTGGCAGCTGGTACGGGACGCCTATCACGCGCCGGCTGCCGAGAGCCCGCTGACCGAGCCGCTGGCGCGCTTGCGGGCGGCGTTCGCCGAGGAACACGTCGCGGCCGAAGTCTTCCTCGATCATGTCGTGCCGCTGTCGTTCAGCACTGCCAATCAGCGCGAGCTGGCCGAGCGCGCCCTGGTGAAGACCATCGGCCGGGCGGAGACGGGCATGCGCCTGAACCGCTTTCATGGATTGGTGATCGACATCATGGCCGCTGCCGACAAGGCCGTGCCGCCGCACGCGAAGCCGTCGCCAGGGTTTCTTCAGCAACAGTGGAATCAGCGCGGCGACGGCTTGCTGGCCTGCATCGTCAATTTTTCCGAACCGGGCATCCTCGCGGATGAGGCCGACATCGTCCGGATCGATCCCGATCTGCCCATCGTCGGCCGGGGCTATCTACCCTACAACCTGGTGTGCATCGCCGACGTGCCCGGCGATGTTTCGGCGGAGTTGCCTGAAGTCGTGCGCCTGGCCTGGCTCATCGCGCTGCTGAACCTGGACCTGCCGCGCTATGCTGAACAAGTGCGGCTCAATCCGCTGATGACGGTGGTCGCACTGGCCATGCTGCCGCTCGCGCTGCAAGCATCGCGGCTGTTGGAACTGGGCGGCGGCGATGAAGCAACGATCCGCCAGGCCATCGCCTCATGGCTGCCCATCGAGGACGACCGCGACCGCAAGACGGAGACGCTGCTGCAATGGTGGGACGTGTATCAGAGCACGCGCCCGCACTTCGCCGCCGGCCTGAGCGCCCTTGACCAGCTGCTTGCATGAGTGGCCCGGACAGGCGTCGCACTTCACTGTTCAGCGTCTTCGCGCGCTTCTCGGTGAGGCACGAACTGCATCGCCCAGGCCGCATCCTCCGGCGATAACGGTGGCTCCGGCGCTTCAGTGTAAATGTACTTGCCATAGTCAGCCGCGTCATAGGTTTTGTTCAAAGCTTCCTGCAGGTCGAGCGGCGCGTCGGCATCTGGCGCGGTAAGCGGAATGGGTATCACCGGCAGGCGATCGGCCAAGCGCAAGGGCCAGAGACCGAGCTTGGGTCGGTTCTCATATCGACTGACTATCACATAGTAGTCGCATGCCGGCAGCACCGGCGGCTGAGGCCGCTGCCCGCCGCGGCGCAAATCGATCTCCACGAAATGGGTGTGGCTAACCAGCAGGGCGGCACGCTTGCTTCGATAGGCCGTTTGATCCTGGCCGGGATCCTTGTTCGCAGGACTCAACAGTTCCAGCACGGTGACCAGGCGGCGATTGCGGCGGTCGCGGATCTCAAGATAGGGTTGCTTCCGCACCTCGACGCTCGGCAATGAAAGCGACATGGGCGCGGCCAAAGTTGCCGCGGGAACGCCTGAGGCCGATTGCACGCTCGAACGCGTTGTCAAACCAATGTCGGCCTTGCCAAAGAAGCGTCTTTCCTCCTCGGAAAGTTCATGCACATACAAGCGTGCCTCGACCTTCACAAGGTAGTTAGGCCCAACCGAGCCTGCCAGCATCTCGCGCGAGCGCGTGATGAAATCGAGATGGAAATCCTCCCAGGTGTCATTCTGCTCAAGAAACGGATTCATCCCGGGAAATGGCGATGGCATATGGACCTCCCGAGTTTCATTCTACCGCATTCGCTGGCACGTATGTTCGCGCACCTCACGGTTCGCTGAGCAAGCCCGGCCGTTTCCACAGCGCCGTCACTTCCGTCATGGTCAAGGGCCGGTCGAAAACGCTCAGCTCATCCAGCAAGCCGATGTAATTGACAGCCACGTAGATGCCGGTCCGCTCCAGGTCCCAGCCCATGGCGATGGCGCGATCCTTGACCTCACCGATGAGCTTGCCGTCGATGTACATGGCCGACACCGCGTCCTTGGCGGAAGTGTTCTTGCTGCTCGTGTCGAAGTTCTTCCACGAAAGGACCACGTGATGCCATTTTCCTTGCTTGAAGCCCGGTTTCGGCACGCGCACCATCGGCGCGTCGGCATCATCCTCCGACAGCGCCTTCTCGTTTGGCTTCACGGCCGGGAAAGCGCCATGGCGAAGGTGCCTGGGCTTGGCGTCGTTGAAGTCGAACCAGATGCCGCCATTGAGCGCCCCTTTCTGCGTGATCTGCACCGGATCGCAGAACTTGGTCTTGAAGAGCTTGTCTGGATCGGTGTTGACCCAGACGGAGACCGCGCCGCCCCATCCGCCCTTGCGAAACGCCAGGTTGCCCAGGCCGGGATAGAAGATCCGGCCGTTGCGCGGCAACACGTCCAGCGCCTCCAGCGCCCCGCCGTGGATCCCCTTGCCGCGGGCGACGCGGAAAACCTTGGCGTCGTAGCCCTTCTCGAAGACATGCTTGTCCTTGTCGGTCTCGTGGTTGAAGCGCGTGCTCAGCTTCCGGCCGCCGCGAGCGAAGTCGGCCTCCAGCGACTCGTCGAAGGACGCGCGAAACGTCAACGCTTTCTTGAGAGCGCTCTTCGCGGCCTCCTCGGCTTCCGTCAGCTTGTCGCCGGCAGTAACGCCGCCGGCGGCAGCGCCGCAGGCGAGAGACATTGTCACGAGAATCAACATGAGATGGTGCGCGTATCCCGGCAACGGCATGGCTGGTCTCCTTGGTAATGTGCCCACGATCTCGGTGGTTGTCTTTGTAAGACCTGTCGAGGGAATCGACCGGGATTGTACATCTCCAGCGGCTGGCCACTTGCCGGCTCCGGCACTGGTATTACAATTTTCACAATGGTATTACTACCCTCCAGCGAGATTCCCATGCGGCGAGCGCGCCGGGCGCGGCTCATACGGGCGCGGCTCATACGGGCGCGACGGGCGCGACATGGCTACACACTCATCGAGTTACTGGTCGTCATCGCCATCATCGGCGTGCTGATCGGCTTGCTCGTGCCGGCCGTGCAGAAGGTTCGCGCGGCGGCCTCGCGCGCTGAATGCCAGTCCCATCTGCGGCAGATCGGCCTGGCCGTCATGCAGTATTACGATAACCATGGCGGCAAGTTCTTCCTGCACCATCCCTACGACGCCGACGTGCTGGCCAACACCGGCGGCGCCAACTCATTCGCCGAGATCTACTGGGAAGACAAGCTCATGCCCTATATCGGCGGTGTTGGCGAACTTGGCGAGAACCGCTCCAAGCAGGGCATCCTTCTCCCCAGCGAAGCCATCTACCGCTGTCCCACCGATCCCTCCATTCGCAAACCCTTTGTGGACAACGGCCAGGTGGACGGCGTCGAGCATCGCACAAGTTATCTGATGAATTCGCTGCTGAGCCACAACTCGCGCCGCTACGGACACTGGACCCTGATGCGCTTCGTCCAGGAGGTCGGCACCTCGAATTTCATCTGTTTTTCGGAGCGCAACGCTGCGGTCTTCAGCATCGGCAACGGTGAAGACCCGCGGCAAGACGACTATGACATCTGGCTCGGTACCGGCATCATCCAGCCCTGGATTGCTCACACCCGCCACGACCACGTTGCCAACTACCTCTACCTCGATGGCCATGTGACGACACGCAACTGGGACGCCGCCGTCATCTTCATGTATCCCGATCACGTGGTTCTGACCCAGGACGGTACCTACCCGTGAAGCTCACTCATCGATGGACCCTGTGCGCTTTCCTGCTGCTGGTCATGTCCGGTTGCGGACGCGAAGTACCCGAGCGCGCCGACACCGGCTCGCGCGAAGTAGCGCGAAAGTTTTTCGAGGCGATCATCAACAAGGACTGGCGGCGCGCTCACGCCGAGGTGCTCCAGGGTCAAGATGCCAAGGAATTCGCTGCCCTCGCCGAGGCGTACCATGGCAAGCTTGGCTTCGAGCCGGCCCAGGTTCACATCCGCGCCTGCGAGGAACAAGGCGACGATGCCATCGCGCACGTCACAGTCTCCGGCCGACACGAAAAGCAAATTCAGCGCTACCGCGACGGTATCGTCCTGCGCCGGGTATCCGGACACTGGCGCGTCGTCTTGCCCGCGACATTTGGCGCGGACAAGCGAGCAGCGATCGGCACGGTCCAGCCGCGCTTTCGCCGAATATAACAAGGGCACTGAACTGAGCTGAGGGGACCCACCAATGAGATTCTTTGCCAGCCTGTCGTTGATACTGGTATGTGGAGCCGCGTCGGTTCGCGCCGACAAGGTGATCGTCGTCGCCGGCGCGGACGAATCGGCGGCGACCAGGGCGGACATCAAGACGCCCTTCGGCATGGAATTCGACCGCCGCGGCAACATGTACATCGCCGAGTATTCCGGCCATCGCGTCCTGAAGATGGACGCCAGGGGCAAGCTCGCCGTGCTGGCGGGCACGGGAGCGAAGGGCTTCAGCGGCGACGGCGGGCCGGCCTTGAAGGCGAAGTTCAACGTCATGCATAACCTGACCGTCGCAGGCACCGGCGACATCTACGTCGCTGACACCGGCAATCGACGCGTCCGCAAGATCAATGGCAAGACGGGGACGGTCACGACCATCGCCGGCACGGGCAGGAAAGGCTTCAGTGGCGACGGCGGGCCGGCGACCGAGGCTGACTTCGGCGACATCTATTGCACGGCCCTGGCTCCGGCTGGCAATCTGCTGTATCTCGCCGATCTCGACAATCGCCGGATCCGTGTCGTCGATCTCGAGACCAACATCGTGCGCACGGTGGCCGGCAACGGCAAGCGCGGCGTGCCGGCGGACGGCGCCGAGGCGACGAAGGCGCCGCTCGTCGATCCGCGTGCCGTGGCCGTGGACGGCAAGGGCAATGTCTATGTCCTGGAGCGTGGCGGCCATGCGCTGCGCGTGGTCAACGCCAAGGGCAAGATTCGCACCGTGGCCGGCACCGGCAAGCAGGGCTTCGCCGGCGACGGCGGCGATGCCCTCAAGGCCCTCCTGAACGGTCCCAAGTTCCTGTACCTCGACGCCCAGGGCAACGTCCTCATCGCCGACACCGAGAACCACGTGATTCGCAAGTACCGTCCCGCCGACGGCACGATTGTCCGCGTCGCCGGTTCCGGCAAGCGGGGCAAGGGGGGCGTGGGCGCTGCGCCGGAGCAGGTCGAGCTGAACCAGCCCCACGGTGTGTACGTGCACCCGTCCGGGGCGATCTATATCGCGGATAGCACCAACAATCGCATCCTGAAGATTGAGAAGTAGACTGATTGCAGGTCGCAAGATTGCAGGTCGCAGGAGTGCAGGTCGCAGGAGTGCAGGTCACAGGAACAGGCTGATCGTCACGCGCTCGGATTGATTGGGGGCGACCGTGGCGGGGACGGCGCCGCGGCGGCCGGAGGCGGGCTTGAAGCTGCGCAGCGTATAACGCCCCGGCGCAATCTCCTCGAAGCGGAAGGTGCCGTCGCGGCCAGTGGCGGCACGTCCTAGCTCGCGACCGGAGTCATCTTCCAGGATCACTTCCAGATCGGGCTGCGGTCGGCCGCTTTCCAGAACGCGGCCCTCAATCGTGCCATTACCCATCATGGCCGGCTCGATCTCGGTGAGCTCGATGACCGTTGTCGCGAAGACGGCCTTGCCAACACGATTGGCGATCAGCGCGCTGATCTCGACCGGGCCCACGCGATTGGGCAGCGACAAGCGGCCGGTCCAGACCCGGGAGTCGGCGGCCGGCGGCTTGCCGGCAGCGGATCGCGTTCCCTCCGGTATTTTGCCCTGTAGCGGCCGGCCCACGAACCAGGTCACCGAGGCGATGCCGCTGTCGGCCTCGGCCGTCGCCTTCACCTGCAAAGTCGTGCCGCACTTGGCCCGGGCAGGCATCCCCAGAAAACGAACCGCCGTCGGCACGCTGCCGTCGATCGTGACGGCTTGCATGGCTTGCTGGACGTCATTGCTGAGATCGTCGATGAGCCGGGCCTGAAGCAAGCGCTGTCCGGCAACCTTGCTCAGATCGAAGTCCACGATCCAGTCGTGTTCGCTGGCGCGAAAGACGATGGCGTGGCTGGGCCCCCGGGGTTGCTGCAAGTGCATGTCGATGCGGCGGTTGCGATCGGCTGCAAAGACGCGCGTGGCCTCGGCCTCGAAACCGCCGTGCCCGATGTGCCCCAGCCGGACTTCCAGAGTCGAGCCCGGCGGGGCCCGATCCACCGCGAGCGGAAAACGATAGCTCTTGTTCGGTGCGACAAACGGCGGTAGGCCGAGGCTCACTCGCGGAGAAGCGGCGTCCTGCGGCACGAGAAAAACACCATCGCTTCCCCATTTTAGTCTGAACGAGAAGGCCCGGCTCACGCCATCGACGTCAACGTGAATCACGTCTTCGCCGTTGACCTCGTCGGGCAAGTTCAGTCGCTCGGCGAAGAGCGTCAGCGATCCAGCCTTGTGCGGAGCAAGCTCGCCGCGCAAGGTCCCGGCCGCCGGACCCTTCAGGCCGGTGAACAATCGGGCAGGCAAGATCAGCTCTGCCGGAATGGGGGCTCCAGTCGGCGGCGCGATCGTCTGAAGGCGCACGGAGAATCCGTGCTGATTCACACCCGCCGAGGTAAGCGACGCATCCTCGACGCGAACATACTCCGAGGGAGAGGCGATCGCCAGCGCCACCTGTCGCGCGTCCAGCACTCGTTTCTGGTCCTCTGCGTCGAGCAGCACGAGTTGCAACGGGCCCTTGACATCCGCATAGCCGCCGCCATTCATGTCCTGCAGCGGCACCGGCACGATGTCATCCGCCGGCAAGCGCAGCGCCGTGCCGGTCTCGGTCAGGACACGGTCCGCCGCGCGCACCTGCACGTGAACCAATCGTGGACGGGAAGTCGGGTTCTTGGCGAACAAGTAATACGGTTGTGGGACATTGCCGGCGCGCAGGCGAATCTGCCGCAGGTTTGGATCGGGCTTGCCTGCTTGCGTACCAAGCAAGACCTGCAGATCGTCCGGCCCTGCCTCCAGCACGACGGGTACGACAAAGTGAAAATGCCGCTCGGCATAGGAGGCCTGTACCAGAAAGCCGCTGGGCCGCGCACCACGGCCGCGTTCCTCGCGCGGCTTCAAGCGCACGCGCAACGGCACAGTCTTGCTCGCCCGGGCGGAAAAGGATGCGAAGGAGAAGGCGTCTGGCGACACATCGAGCCAGTTGGCGGCCGGGCGCAGCGCGTCAAAACGAATCGGCCCAGGCGCCCGCGTGGCCGAGGCCGAGCGGAACTCCAGGACAGCACGCGTTTCCGGGCTCGAGAAGGACAGAGCCTTTGGCATCTGCTTGGTCCGGATGACGAGCGTTTCCGGCATGGAGGGTTGATGCAGGGCGGAATTGGCAAAGGCGGCCTGCTGGTAGAATTGCCGCGCGGCCACCGCCCCTTCTCCGTCTAGCCCCGCCCCCTGGTAATCGCGCGCTTGATACAGGTAGTGGCTGCTGGCGAACTCCCACCACGATTCCGCCTGCTTGCGGGCCAGCATGGCGCCAGCGGCCGGCGCATCGTCGATGACGGGATAGTCGCTGCGCGGGGGCGCGACCCAGCTCAGCCGCACGCGCTCCGGCGCCGCTGCCTCTCGATAGGCGCGCGGCAACTGCTCCGCCCACAGCGACCGCAACCGATTGCCCAGCGCAATCCAGTCCGCAGGCGCTTGCGCTGCGCGCATGGCCTGGCACAGCGGTTCGAGCCGTTGCCGATCAACTCCGCCCAGTTCCGCCAACGTCAACGATATCCGCGCGCGGCGCCGGGCGCTGTCTCTGTCCGGCATTGCTGCCTGTGCCGGCCTGGGCGTGGTGGCAATGACAGCGCTGGCGTCGTCATGGCGATCCAGCTCGACGGTGGCCCGTCGCAGGCGCTCGGCGAGATCGCGAGCGGCGCAGGCCATCCGCACGCGGGCGTCGGCCTTCAGAACCGGCACGGCGAGCAACGCCTCGAACCGGCGATAGGTGCCGCCATCGGCGCGCGGCGAACGCGCCAATGACTCCAGATGAGCGTCGCCTTCCACCTCGAACTGGGTCATCAAGCTGCCCAGGTCGCTACACAGTCTTCGCATTCGTTCCATCAGCTCGCTGGTGTCGTCGAGCGGCGACTCTTCGTTTCGGGTCAGCGACCGGGACTCTTCCGCCCGCTCCATGCCGGACCGCAACAATTCCTGGAGCGCAAGCACATGCCGCGCGACTTCTTCCCAGGCGGCAAATCTCCCCGGATCGTGTTCCAAGTAATGCGGGAACCAGGGCAGCAGTACCATCGTCCGGTTCAGCGTATCCTGGGCAGCCAGGATCGGAGCGGCACTCTTGTCGATGTCACGGTACAGCTCGGTAGCCTGTTTGAGGCGTCTGGCCGCGCTCGCCGGGTCGGCAAAGCCGCGGGCCCAAAGCAGCATCTCGCCGTCGTGCCGGGCCTGGGCCGCGTGAGTCAGCTGGCCGCGCACCCGGGGAAACATGTCCGGCCGCATCCATTTCTCGCCGGCCAGAGCCGCCTGCACGGCGTGCTGCACGGCAGTTTTCGGCCACGGCGATCCATCGCTGCGCCGGCCCAGATCCGCCAGCTGCCGCACCAGCAGCAACTCGACATGCCGTGGCGACGGCGTCAGCGCGCGTGCCATCTGGTCTAGCAGGTCCAGTGCGTCCGGCTCAGGCCGCTGAGCCGCCTCATCCCATATGGCGTGTACCACGGCCTCGGGCGCGGCATCCTTGATCTTCAGGCGAAAACCGTCGAGCAGCCGCGCCGCCAGATCGCTACGGTCCTTGCTCGATAGCCCGGCGGCTTGCTGCTTGAAACGCGCGAGCACGTCCTGGACCGCGGCCACGGAGTCGGCGTAAGGGCCCTGCGTGCGGCCCGCACCGGCAAGCGACGTGCGCTCATACGCCGCGAGCCTGGTGTTGCCCGTGATCTCCTTGCGCAGCTGGGCAAACTTTGCCTGGAATGCTTGCTCGCGCTGGGCATGTCCCTTGCGCCAGGCGCGTTCGGCATCCAGCAGGACGGCCTGCCGCCGTTGAAACTGTCTTGGCGACAGCGCGTGCGCGCCGCCTTCTTGCAGCGCATCGCGTTCGCGCCAGGCTGACTGCAACCATTGCGGATAGGGCGTGAGTTCCACCGGGGCCGGCTGTTCGCGCGTGCGTCGGCGCGGAAGAGCGGCCAGGGCGAAGTCGTCAGCGTCCCCGAAAAGCACCGGGGTCTGCCGCCGGCTGAACTGGCTCTGGGCGGCGCGATCCACGCGCGCATGCAGGAAGGCGGCCAGTTCGCGCACGCTGACGAAACCGTCGCGCCTGCCGTCGACGCCGTGACCATCGGCGTGGCCGTACAGGCCCTCTTGCAGGTAGTGGCCGAAGAGGGACGACCCATCGGCCGCCGGCGCTTCCTGTCCGGCGGCGCAAGCACACAGGACCAGCCGGCCGGGATCGGGGACGTCGTCGAGAAGTTTCGGCAATCCGTCCATTACATCGTCGTGGAGCGCGCCCAGGCACGGGTCGGCCTGACGCTTGACGATGTCAAGGATCACAAGCTTGTTCTTGGCGGGGTTGGTTCGCAGCGCTTCAAGCACCTCTTTCAGCGCAACCCATGTCAACGGGCGGTCAATCGAAGCGTCGGCCGGCACGATGTGGATGCCGCCGCGCGCATCCGTCATGGCCGGCGCGTTGATGTAGGCAATCAGGCCATCGCGGGCCGGCAGCGTGCGCCAGCGCGCCAGCTCGGCAAGAAGCCTGGTCGTATCGGGATTGTCGATGATTGCGGCGTCCGGCGTCAATTGTGGTTTTGCGCCGTCGTCGATCCAGACGCCGACGAATTGCGGGCTCGGGACCGGCCCCAACCAGGACAGCATGCCGAGAATGCCCCCCGACATGCCGAGGATGAGCACGACCAGCATGAGCGCCATCAGCCCGCGCCCGAGCGTCCGCAGACGGAAACGTTCGTGAGTCGTTCGCATGTTCGCATCCATGCAACTCTTTATCGAGCAGGCTTCCAACCTGCTCGGCAGCGCGGGGATTATAACTCCGGCAGCGGCGCGGTCACAAGCCACGCTCGCGGCGGCAAGACAGGCAAGCTGGGGTGGTTCGTTCCGCGTTCGCGGACGTCACTCCATTTCATCCAGCAGATGACCGAGCTTGTCCTTCTTGGTTTTGAGATACACGCGGTTGCTCTGGTTGGGCGGAACCTGGATGGGGACGCGTTCGACGATGCGCAGGCCGTAGCCGTCGAGGCCGACGACCTTCTTCGGATTGTTGGTGAGCAGCCGAATTTGCCGGACTCCGAGGTCGAAGAGGATCTGGGCGCCGATGCCGTAGTGCCGCAGGTCGGCGCCGTAGCCGAGACGGCGATTGGCTTCGACGGTGTCGAGGCCTTCCTCCTGTTGCAGCCGGTAGGCTTGCAGCTTGGGGAGCAGGCCGATGCCGCGGCCTTCTTGGCGCATGTACAGGATGACACCCTTGCCGGCCTCCTTGACCTGCACCATGGCCTGATGAAGCTGGCTGCCGCAATCGCAAAGCTTGCTCTCGAAGATGTCGCCGGTGAGGCACTGGCTGTGAATGCGCACGAGCACCGGCTCTTCCTGCAAGGGGATGCAGCCTTCCGTCTCGACACCCAGGCCGCCCATGCACAGAGCGAGATGCGGCTCGGGATCGACCAGCGACGTGTAAGCGATGAGGTCGAATTCGCCGGCGACAGTGGGCAACTTGACGGCCAGCTCGCGGCGGATGAGTCGCTCGCGCTGCCGGCGATGCTTGATGAGGTCCTCGATCGTGCACATCTTGAGGTTGTGCTGACGGGCGAAGTCGCGCAACTCCGGAACACGGGCCATGCGGCCGTCGGCCGTCATGATCTCGCAGATGACGGCCGCTTCCTTGAAGCCGGCCAACCGGGCGAGGTCGATGCTCCCTTCCGTGTGTCCGGCACGCACCAGCACGCCCCCTTCGCGAGCGCGCAGGCAAGGCACATGTCCCTTGCCGACCACGAGGTCGTTCGGCGTGGTGCGGTCGTCGATGGCCACTTGAATCGTCCGGGCGCGATCGAAGGCGGACGTGCCGGTGGTGATGCCGGTGCGGGCATCGATGGGCGCCGTCCAGGGCGTGGCCTGCGGATCGACATTCTTGCCCGGCAACGGCTCGAGATGAAGCCGATCGCAGATGTCCGGCGAGAGGGCCAGCCCGAGGATGCCGCAGCCATTACGGACCATGAAGTTGATCGCCTCCGGCGTGACCGTGTCCGCCGCGATCACGAGGTCTCCCTCGTTCTCGCGATATTCATCATCCACGAGCACGATCATTCGCCCAGCCCGCAGATCGGCAATGATTTCTTCAATGGGAGCGAAACCGCTTTTCATCGTTGGTCCGTCCAAGTGAGTGAGCACCTGTCACGCTTGCCCATTGTAGCAGGAAAGGGTGGGCCCTCTGCCGTGAGCGGCCGCGAAAATTGGTTTTTTGCTTGGGAGCGCGGCTGATTTTCCCATAAGTTGAAGACGATCACATCGAGGCGGCGATACGTCCTGTTCGGAGAGAGCGTCATGGATACGGCCGGCTATCTGGATGTACGTTCCGAGATTGCCGAGGCGGTGGCGGCGCGCGGGCCGGTCGTGGCCCTCGAATCGACGCTGATTGCCCAGGGATTGCCCTGGCCTGTCAACCTGGAAACCGCTCTGGAAGCGGAACGGGCCGTGCGCCGCGAGGGGGCCATCCCGGCGACCATAGCGGTGTGGCAAGGCCGGCCCACCGTGGGCTTGCGTGACAGCGAACTGGAAGAACTGGCCCGCAATCGCCAGGTGGCGAAGGCGAGCCGGCGCGATCTTGCAGTGGCCGTCGCCCAGCGGCGCACCGCCGGCACCACGGTCGCTGCCACCATGTACCTCGCCCATCGCGCCGGCATCCGCATGTTCGCCACCGGCGGCATCGGCGGCGTCCACCGCGAAACCCATCCCTGGGACATCTCCGCCGATCTCGTCGAGCTGGCCCGCACTCCCGTTGGCGTCGTCTGCTCCGGCGCCAAGAGCATTCTGGACATCCCGCGCACCCTGGAGTTTCTCGAGACGCACGGCGTGCCGGTGGTCGGCTTCGGCAGCGACGAGTTTCCTGCCTTCTACGTTCGCAGCAGCGGCGAGCCGGTGACGGCCCGCGTGGATTCGCCCGGCCAGGCTGCCGAGTTGCTGGCTGCCCACTGGTCGCTGGGCGGCGGAGGCGTGGTCCTCGCACAGCCCGTCGGCGACCAGGTCGCACTCGAGCCGGATGAATTCACCGTCGCCCTCACGTCCGCGGAGTTGCAAGCCGTCGGCGTCGGCGTGCGCGGCAAGGAGTTGACACCGTTCCTTCTTGGCCGCCTTGCCGAGATCACGCAAGGTCAAACGCTGCGCGCCAACCAGGCGCTCGTCGTCGCCAATGCCAGGTTGGCGGCGCAGGTGGCACGGGCGCTGGCGTGAGCTACCTGTCTCCAATCGGATTGATGCCGCGCGGCTCGGCGACGCCTTCGAGCGTCTTCCACGACGCGCCCATCTCGCGGAAAGCCGTGAAGTCGCGCGGCTGGTAGGCGAAGTTGAGATGCGGCGTGGCGATGCGGCGCCCTTCCTGGCGCGAGCGCATGACGGCTTCCAGTACGCCCGTCGTCAACAGCGTACGCTCGACGGGGTACGGCGAGCGGCGCTGCACGAAGTGATCCTGGATCGCGTGCGACAACGCCATGAACAGACAGCGATTTCCCCACGGGCCGACATAGTAACTCGTGGCGTGCAGCCGCTTGTCGCCGGCCAGCTTGCAGGCGAAGTTCCAGCGGACGGCGCTGCGGCCAATCTTCAGCACCGTCGCCTTGAAGCCGTCGCGGTATGTGAGCAACAGACCGTGGGCCGGCTCGGGCTTCTCGCCGGGGATGGGCCGGCTCAGGTCGGGAACTTTCCTGTCGCCAAACTCGGCGGCCATGGCGGCCTCGGCCAGCTGCCGCGACCAGCGGCCTTGCTGAGCCGCTCGCCAGAGCGCATCCCCCGTCAGGAACTCAACGCCGGAGACGCCCTGCTCGCCTCCCTTGCGCGCTTCGACAATCGATTGCAACACTTCCAGGCCATGAAAGTCGTAGCTCTCCAGCCCGCCGCCGTGAATCGAAACCGCCTCCTCGACGGCGGCGTCGGCGGGCAAGGCCAGCGCCGGCCGCCGCTGCGCCAGCGGCACCGAACTGCCCGCCATGAGCGGGATGCCGAGCTTGCGCGACGTGTCGTACATCTCGCGGGCCCAATCCCAGCGATACGACAGGTGCTTGTCGTTGAACAGCGGCACGAAGCGCCTGGAACGCCGCATCACGGCCGTGATCTCATCAAAGAAGCGTTTGCGCGGATACTCGACCTGACCCAGCTTGTTTGTGCGGTAGCTGCCGTGCTCGCCGATGGACAGGACCGCATCCACGGCCAGCTCCTTGCCTCCGAGCGTCAGCGCGTCGGCGATGGTCTTGTACACGGGCACCTTGAATTGACGCGACACGTCCTGGGTCATGTCTCCTTCCGCCAGGCGTTGATCGGCGTAGAAGGAGACGACCTCGACGGGCGGCTGGATACGCTTGCCGTTGAAGAAATACGGCCGCAGGAACTTCTCGAGGATCACATGGGCGTGCGAGCGATGATGAAAGACGGTGTAGATGGCGGCGACCTTGACGCGACCGCGCGGCTGCTGCCGGGACGCCTGTCCCTGCAGCGCCGCTGTCAGGCCGATGCCGCTGCTCGCCAGAAACTTCCGTCGCGACAGGTTCGTTGCATGGGACATGACAACCTCTCGGGTCTAACGACTGGCCGACAAGCGACCACTGGGACGATGGCAATCGTCGTCGGTCACATCCGGAATATCACACCTGAAATATTCGCCGCGCATTGTCGCGCAGCAGCAGCCGGGCGAATTCGATAGCCTGGTGCTCATTGTAGACGCCGGCGCGGACGAAATCGTCGGCCAGAACCCTGGCGAGAACGTGGCGGTACATGTTGTATTTCGGCAGTACGAACTCGAGCCGGTAAGCATCGCTGTAGTAGCCGATCTGCTTCGTCTTGGGGACAGCTTGCAGGCGAGCCCTGCTATCCACCTCGATATATGCCGGGATGTTTGAGTACCACCAGTGCCCGTTGGTCACGACGTTTGGAAAGATCCAGCTGTAGCTGACCAGTTCCTGGTTCTGCCCGCTGGACAGCACCGATACGGGGAACGTCACGTCCGGAAACGCGTTGAACAGCTCGGTGTATTGAATCAGCGAAGTGCGCTGATCGAACAGATCCTGCCCCTGGTAAACGCCGCCGCGGTAGACGCGGCGATTGACACCGATCATGAGATCAAAGGGCAACTGAAACTCGCGGCAGCAGGTTGCCAGCGACCAGAAGACGCCGCGCGCCAACACGCCGCGCTCGTCCGCGGCCAGCGCACCGTCCAGTCGGGACCGCTCCAGCAACCGGTCCAGGTCGCCCTGTTCCACCGGGGTGGGGATAAAGTCCGGAGGCAGCGAGATGGCGCAGGCCCGCGCGCCATGGTTCTGAAAATGCGCGAAGAGCTTGCCGAACGCCTCGATCAGCTCGGCCAGGCAGCCGACCTCCACCCCGGTAACGCTCGCCAGTCGCTGGCGCACCTGGCCTGTGTCGAGATGAAACACGAGATCGTCGGTTCGCAGGCACGGCACATAACGCGATGTGTCGAAGCCCTCGAGAGGATCGTCGAACTGGTTGGTGAGGAACACGCATTCGAGATTGGAACGGCGAAAGACTTGCTCCTCCCAGTCCGGCTGGCTCATGCAGCGCTGGGCGGCATCCCAGAGCTGGTCCGCGTCGCGCTGCGTGATCCTGTCCCCCTTGAATGCAAGAAAGGAACGGGCGATGTCCAGGAACCAGCCATACTGGGCCGTGTTATCGATGCGCTCCATATGGCCAAGGATGGCGCGAGCGCGCTCGCGCGGCTCGAAGTCGGCGGCCAGCGGTCCTTGCTCCATGCCAGCCGAGTGCGCCAGCTCGGTGTAATAGTGGTAGCCGAGGATGTCGTCCAAACTGCTTGCCGTCGCCCGGAGCGGATCAATGTGTGAATGTGGATCGATGAGGGGGATCTTGCGGATTTCGCTCTCGAGATCACGGGCCAGGCGGTCTTCCCACATGATCCATCTCTCCAGGGTGGCGAGCCAAAGGTTGCAATCTTTCCCTTTCTTACAATGGAACTTGTAAAATCCAACCCTTTTCATTCAAGGTTCGACCGTGGACTTGCGAGGCCGTCTCGAATGGCGATTTCATTGGAAAATCACAACAGCGAGTTCTCAAAGAACTTAGCAAACAAGATTGCAGCGCAGCGAGAATTGCCGGCACGCATTGGCACGGACGTTGCTTTATCAATCCATCGACAAGCGACGGCCCTGCAAGCCTTTCCCCCGAGGCGCAGGGGCATGAGTCGCAGGTCGCAGAAACGGGTTTCGGGGCGTTGTGCCTTCCCCCGGGCCGCGCCCCAGAGGGAACCCAGTTCCTTTCCCCCAGCCCGCCTTTTCCCCCGATGACTGACCAGCCGCACCCCGTTGATGGGCAACCCTCCTTCCCCCGGGAGGGTTGCCCTTTTTCTATTCCACCCATATAAGCACTTGATGAGAAGAAGTGAAAAGTGCCACTGTGCACCTTTTACGTGCACCTTTGGGGGACAGCCATGCCAAGACCGGCGAAACTCTGGCGGCGGGGGCAAAACGGATTCTATTACACCAAGATCGACGGCAAGCAGCACCGGCTGTCGGTCGATTACGAGGAGTCCTTGGACCTGTTCCATAACCTGCGTCAGGGCCGCAAGAAGAGGAAGCCGACGGGGAAGATCCAGACCACGCTGGATGCCGCAAAGAACGCCTTCTTGAGCCACGCGAAGCGGACGAAGGCGGAGCAGACCGTCCAGAACCAGACGGCCTACCTCGAATCGTTCTGCGCATTTGCTGGGGCGGGGAGGCGCGTGTTCGACATCAAGCCGGATGAACTCGATGAGTGGGTGCTCAGCCAAAAGTGGGGTCCGTCGACGCAGTCCGCGGCCAAGCGGACGGTGCCCTTTTTCATTTCAACTACACTGAGTCAGTGAGCCAGATCTCCTCCAGGAACAGGTACGGACGCTGCTCGTACGTCTCTTGCGTGGGTTCGACGGGGGGCAAGGTCTCTGCACAGTGGGCCGCCGGCGGTTCCTGGGAGAGGGTATTGGAGTCAGCTGCGCGATCGCAGGGGGGCTCACCGGCAATCGTCAGTCGGCTTTCAAGGATCGCGCCGAGATGCGGGAAACGGCCCAGGTATTCCGCGATCGTCACCACCTCTCGCTGCGAGCGCAGACGGTACTCCGCCGAAATCAAGGCGATCATGGCCTCGTCGTTGCTCGTCAGCTCCGGACACGCTTCCACGTAGGTTTCGACGCGTGCCGTCAGGCCCGATTTGAGCTTGCGCTCCAGGTCAATGTGCAGCAGTTCGAGCAGGAACGTGTCAGACGACTCGGTCGATATGTAGGATTTCCAGTCCGGCGTGTCGCCCCGCTCCCAAGCTTCATCGAAGCACAGCAGGGCATTCTCCTGCTCCTGGGATAGCACGGCAGCGGGCTGGATCATCGGTTCATTCATTGCTTCAGTCGCGGTACCTGGCAGTCAGCTGGCTCTTGAGCCGCTCCAGTTGCCGGAACACGGATCGTTCGGTGAGCCCCACCTCGCGGCTAGCCTCGGGGCCGGGAACGACGACCGCCGGCCCAGTCGCGTCAATCAGGATCGCCAATCAATACGAAAGCCGACCAATAATAAGGATGAACGAACGGTCGGTCGGCGGCTGCCGGGGTCTCGGGCGGCCGAGTCGGCAAGGCCGCCTTGATCGTGCCGCGCTCGCCACGCGGCACTCCTTCCAGCAGGTCGGCCAGCCGTTTCTCGGCTTCCGGGCGCGGCAACTGCCGCAGCCAGCTCTTCGCCTCCTGCAACGCTTCGGCACGCTTGAGGGCCTGATTGAGGCCGGCACGCCTGCCCAGCAGATTCTCGTAAAACCGCGTCATGACGAGCGCCGTTGCCGCGTCGTCCACCTTCCAGCGCGACAGCACTACCGATCGCGCCCCCTTCTGCAAAAGGGCCTGCGTGAAGCCGAGCATCCCCTCGCCGCTCGTTGCCTTGCCCAGGCCGGTCTGGCAGGCGGAGAGCACTACCAGGTCGGCATCCAGTTCCCATTCTTTAAGGATCGTACTTACTGTCAGCTTGCCCGTGATCGGCTTCTGGCCTGCCAGCACTTGCGCCGCCGACTCCGCCGGCGTCGGCAGGGCGTGCTGCGCCAGGATGAGGGCGGTCAACTCCGGCCGGACGCGGTTGGCCTCAACGTGCGTTGCCAGGTGCAGCAGACGATAGGCCTTGAGCTTGCCCGACCGCGCCAGCCCCGCCAGGTTCGGCTCGCTCGCTTCCTTGCCCAGCAATGTGTTCGCCTTCGGGATCAGGGCTGCCAGCGCTCGCGCCTCCAGGCGCGTGCCCGGCAGTGGCGCCCACTCGTCGCCGCGGCCGAGGTGCCAAAGCATGCTCTCCCGCTGACGCCACGCCGCCAGCGCCATAGCAATGGGTTTGTGAGCAACGACGATACCCAGCTTGCCGGCCGGAATGCGGCCGGTCAGGACCTTGCCTTCACGCCACAGCTTGATCTCGATGCGGTCGTCGCCTTCGGTGGCTTTCAGGTCTGCGGCGGTCGTCAACTTCCGGCCGGCATAGCTTAGCAGCACGTCGCCGGGTCGTAGACGAATCTTTGCCGCTACACTCCCCGGCGTCACACCCTTGATCAGCAGACCATGCGGCGGCGGCTCGGAAAGCTTTGGCGCGGTCCGGGTGAAGACTGGATCGGCCAGCACCAGCAGCGAGGTTGGATCGAGCTTGCGGTGCTGCTCCATGCGACGCCCATACACGCTGGCCGATGGGATGTAGCTGACCAGATACCTGTCCGTTAACGCCTCGACCGGCACGGCGGACATGCGGCCTGCCGGCACGACCAGGAGTTGCTTGACGCCCGCGAGGTGCTTTTCCAGCGGTGCGATTCGCTGTCGGTGGAGCTGGGCGAGGAGCGGGCGCCACTCGTCAGCCTTGCCGGTGGCGGTGGATAGGGCTTCATGGACACGAAGCGGCAGGTTGTCATCAGCGTCGCGCCAGGCGTCATCCTTGCTGGAGCCGGGCAGCTTGACCCAGACCGGCGGCCCCTCAAGGCGCAGGACGCAGCCGAGGTGGTGTCCGAGGACATCAAGCCAGAAGACGATGGCGGCGCCGGCGGGGATCTGCTTCTGGATGCGGTCCCGCGGCAACAAACGCGCCCGCGATCGCTCGACGGCGAATTGGGCCAGCTCGGCCAAAATGCCGTCCCTTTCCTTCGTCAGGGCAACGCGCTGCTTTTCTTGCTGGGCCTCCAGCATGGCGCGGCCCAGCAGGGGCAGCAGCGCGTGGTCGATCTGGAGCAGGCGACCGAAGCTGTCTCCATCGGCCGTCATATCGACGGATGGCAACCGGTCGTCGAGCAGGCCGCGGGCCAAGTCGGACTCGGCGTGCATCCAGGCGACCTCCGGATTGGCGAGTTGCACCAGGCAGCTGGCCAGAGCGGCGCGGGGGGACAGTACGTCGGCGAGGACCAGCGCTCCCTCGAAGCCCGAGCTCGCCGCTTGAAGCCGGCCGAACTCACACCCCAGAATCGCCTTTTCGAAGTAGCCGAGTGCGTCGGCGAGTTTGCCCTGATCGTGCAGACAGGCGGCCAAGTTGTTGTAGCGCTGTGCTGTGTTCGGATGCTGCTCCCCCTGCACTTTGCGGCGGATGGCCAACGCCTTTTGGTACAGGGGCAACGCCTCAGCGTGTTTTCTCTGGGAGTTGAGGCAGAAGGCCAGGTTTTGGTAGCTGGAAGCGGTATTGGGATGTTGTTCTCCGAGCACCTTCTGGTCAATGCCCGACGCCTTCTGGTGCAGAGGCAGGGCCTCGGAGTGCTTGCCCTGAGTGGTCAGGCATAACCCCAAGCCGTTATAGCAGGCGGCGGTGTCGGCATGCAGTTCTCCCAGCACCTTCTGGTCAATGCCCAACGCGTTTTGGTACAGCGGCAACGCCTCGGCGTGTCTGCCTTGCTCGCACAGGCAACCGGCCAGGTTGTGATACATCACGGCGGTGTCGGCATGCTGCTCGCCCCAAACGTTCTGGGAGATAATGAGCGCCTTGTGAAACAGTGGCAACGCTTCCGCGTACTTGCCATGGGCTTTCAGGCAGGAAGCCACGTTGTTGTAGGAACGAACAGCATGAGGATGCTGCCCACCCAGCACCTTCTGCCAAGTGTTTAGCGCCTTCTTCAATAGCGGCAATGCTTCGGTAGGATTGCCTAGCGAGTACAGGCAGAGGCCAACATTGTTGTAGCTCTCGGCGGTGTCGGGATGTTGCTCCCCTTGCGCCTCCTGGCGGATCGTCAACGCCTTTTGCAGCAGCGGCAGGGCTTCACCGTACTTGCTCCGCTGGTTCAGGCATAAACCGAGGCCGTTGTAGCTCGAGGCGGTGTTCGGATGCTGTTCGCCCAGAACTCGCTTGCGGATAGCCAGAGCCTTTTGGTACAACGGCAGAGCCTCGGCGTATCTGCTCAAATGGTCTAAACGTGCGGCCAGGTTGTGGTAGCTCCTCGCTGTGTCGGGATGCTGCTCGCCCAGTGTCCTCTTTTGGATAGTCAACGCTTTTTCGAGCAGCGGCAGCGCTCCGACGTAATTGCCCTGAGTGACCAGGCAGACAGCGAGGTTGTTGTAGCTCGTGGCAATGTCCGGATGCTCCCCGAGCACTTTTCGGTAGATGCCCAGCGCCTGGCGCATTTTGGCCTCCGCTTCGCGATGGCGAAGGTTCCCAAGCAATTGCACACCCTCGCTGATCAACCGGGAAGATCGTAGCACCTCCGCGCATTGCTCATCGGAGCGCTGCCACCTCTTCACGCTCCAGCGTGCACTGACGACTTCCCAATGGCTCTCGCCTTGCCGCGCGGCGCGGTAATCGGCCAAAGCTTGCAGCGTCTTGGCGGCCTCCGCGAACTTGCCCCGTTCGAGCTTTCGGTCCGCCTCTTCTCTCAGGCGCCCGACCTCCTTCTTTTCCTCCGCGGAGAGTTCGCGAGCCTTCGCCGGTGACTGGGAAAGCAAGGGCGCCGACATCAGCATGCAGCACCAGTAACCCAGCGTCCTCATCGTCCTCATCATCCGCCCCCTTGCGGCAGCACCGGAAATGCGATTGCCTCCACGGATTCGATGCCGTCACCGAGCAAGGCCCGACACAGCTCCGACAGTGGAGGCGTGTTCCTGGCCGGGCGAATCGTGCCGCGATCGACTCCCAGCCCTTTGATCACCTCGTAGGCGCCGGCCGCGTCGGCCTGCCACACGCTGTTCCCGATCGGAAATGAAGTCCAGCTTACGCCTTTACGGCCTGCGCGCCAGACCGAATAGGCTGGCAACGGCTGGCGTGAGGCGGCCACGACGTAGCACTGCAGTCCGCCCTTGGCCGGGTCGTCCAGGTACAGGCGGTTGCCGGCCTTCGGATAGCGCATCGCGGCCACCCTCGGCGGCGGTAGCTGATCCGATGGTGCATTTTGATCGTCCACCGGCCACAAAAGCTGTTCGCGGCCATCAAAGTTGAAGCCAATGAGATAGAAGTAGGCCGGTTCCGACGGCTCTACGGTAAGTGTCACAGCGTCGCCGTGGCGCGTAGCGAAAGACTGTTCCCCAATGCAGCCCCGAAGAATCGCTTCCTGGCCCGAGGTTTCGAAGTGAGTTACCCGTAGCGGTTGGATGGGCAACATGCCGGTGGGCTCGACGCTATTGGGCCACCGGTCCCGCAGGCCCAACGTCAACGCGATGATCCCAATCAACACAAGGGCTGCCCATAGCCAGCGCGGACGCAACCAATGGTTTCTGCTGTGTCGCCGTGGAGAGCAGTGAGAGGTGGCTGCCGCGAACGATGGGGCGTTGCTGGTTGTCGCAGAGAGGTTGATCCGTTCCAGCCTTTCCGCCAAGGCGCCGGCCGAGGGGCGAAGTTCCGGGCTTTTCTGCAAGCAGTCGCGGACGATCGCGGACAACGCGGGCGGCGTGCCGGGGCACAACTCTTCCAGCGACGTTGGTTCCTCCCGACAGATTCGCAGGATGAGTTCGACGTGCGACTGCGCAACAAAGGGCAACCTGCCGCTCAGCAGTCGGTAAAGAATCACCCCCAGGGCCCAGACGTCGACGGCGGGCGAGATGTGCAGATTCCCTTCGAGTTGTTCCGGGGCCATGTACTTCGGAGTCCCCAGCAGGTCTCCGGGCTGCGTCAATGGTTTGCCAAACTCGTTGCCAGGGCCGGCCAGACATTTCGCCAGGCCGAAGTCAGTAATACGCGGCACCCCCAGAGGAGTGTTCAGGGCGGCGACGGTCGAAGGCGGGGCAAGCAAGACGTTATCGGGCTTGAGATCTCGATGGATAATGCCATGTTCGTGGGCGTGCTGAAGTCCGCGGGCAAGCATAGCGACCAGAGTGACAACCGTGCTGAGAGCGAGCGGTTCGTCTGTCAGATGTTGTGCCAGGCTGCCTCCCTCGACAAACTCCAGCGTCAGGAAGGGCACCGCCTGGCTCTCGTTGGGAAATAAGATCTGGCCCACATCGAAGACCTTGACAACGTGGGGATGATCGAGCTGAGCGATGGCGCGGGCCTCGGTCTCGAACCGGGCCCGCAGGGCCGGGGACATCAATTCGGGCCGGATCACCTTTAGAGCGACAGGGCGGCAGAGAAAACGGTCACGAGCCCGCTAGACGGCCCCCATCCCCCCCTCGCCAAGCTTGCCTTGGATGACGTAGCGTTCCTCGGCCGAGGGGGGATTGGCGACGACGTTCGGTACCCGGGGCACCAACGTGTGCGAGAAGCCGCCATTCCCCTGACCGGGCTCTGACCCAGCCGATTCCGAATGGGCAATGCTTGGCAACGCCATGTTCCTCAAATCCGGGGACATCTGGCTCAGCAAGTTTAGTCGGTTGTCGAGACGCGTGCCCAGATGACGAAAACGGTGGACGAAATCCGCGGCTGCGATCGGCTCATATTGTGCCCGCAGGCGATACTCCGCCATGATCAAGTCGATCAGCGCTTCGTCGTTATGAGCCAGCTCCGGATGTGCTTCGAGGTAAGTTTCGACCCGCGCTGCCAGACCCGCCTTAAGCTTTCGCTCCAGGTCAATGTGCAAGAGTTCGAGCAGAAACGTCTCAGACGAATCGACGGCGAGGTACTTTTCCCAGTCCGGTGATTCACCCTGCTCCCAGGCCTCATCGAATCGCAGGAGGGCGTCTTCCTGCTCCCGGGATAGCTCGGCAGCGGGTTGGATGATTGTCTTGTTCATTGCTTCAATCGCGGTACCTGGCAGTCAGCTGGCTCTTGAGCCGCTCCAGTTGCCGGAACACGGATCGTTCGGTGAGCCCCACCTCGCGGCTGACTTCGGGGACCGCCAAGCCCTGCAACGTCAGCTCGACGATTTGCCGGGGCTTGCCCTCCAGGCCGGCGAGAATCTCCTCGACGGTGGCGCTCATGACGGCGGCCTCCGCAGGGGTCGGCTCGCGAGCCAGAGCCATCCAGCTGTCGCCGGAGTTCCCGTCCAGCGGGCTCTCAAGGTTAATATTGCGCTTTCCGGTCAAAAACTGACCAGGGCGAAATCGCCAAATTCTGCCTCAATTATCGCCGCGGGCTTGATTTTGACTACTGTACAGCCCCTACGATTCTCCGGAGTTTTGCCTGTCCCGTCCCATCTCTTTTCCGGAGGATAGGAACGCATGGTCGCTACTACTACCCTTGGGCCAATCAAGTCGATCAAGCTGTACTTTCAGTCGCTTCCTGATGTGCGCGTG